>Ga0308019_10000144_pt1 | contig 43244 bp, 36 predicted proteins | sample Neamet284_FD_203135 | JGI IMG/M metagenome (GOLD analysis project Ga0308019, IMG submission 203135) | Marine microbial communities from water near the shore, Antarctic Ocean - #284 | ecosystem: Environmental > Aquatic > Marine > Unclassified | place: Southern Ocean | collected 2014-10-01
TCTTACATCCATTGGATTATCTATTTTAATAAAAGAAATTTTTAAAATTAATTTATCTAAGAAAAAAAATTATTCACTAAAAATTTCATCTATCGTAATTATTTTTATTTTATTTACCATCCCACTTGTTTATCCTACCAGTTCTAATTGGATTAACACTATAGATTTTCCACCCACAATACTTACTGGTGGAACCTCAAACTCTCCTAGTAATGATTGGCTAGAAACTCTTGAATGGATAAAAATCAATACTCCTGAAGATTCAGTTGTTGCGTCTTGGTGGGATTATGGATATTGGATTACTACTGTTGCTGACAGAACCACCTTAATTGATAATGCAACCCTCAGTACAACACAAATTAAAAAAGTTGCAGAAATATTTATGAGTACACCTGACGAAGCTTGGAATTTACTTACTGAATGGGATGTTGATTATGTAGTTGTATATGTTGCTGCAGAAAAATTAGATGGGAGTTGGGATGGCAATCCAATCTATATTTTAAATGGTGGAGGTGATGAATCTAAAAAAAGCTGGTTTATGCGTATATCTGATGTTGAGATTTCAAAATATTTAGAATCTGATGGTAGATCTGGTACTAGTTATTTTTGGAATGAAACATTACTAGGCCAAATAATTCCATATGATGTAATAATATATTATAATGAAAAGACCGGACAAAGTTCTGAAATTTTTCAAAATGGATTTACTCCAATTAGTGTTTTAGAAATTAATTATGATGAAGAAGGTAACTATCCGTTAAAATTAGTTCATACTTCACCTAGTTTTACTAATAAAAATATTGATAGATTTAGTACTGTACTTGTATATGAAGTAAATAAAAATTATTCTCCTTCATATCTTTCTCTTGATTAGATTTTTAATTAATTTTTTTCTACTTATTCCATAGATACTTTTCCTTCTAAATTTTTTTAGCATTAATAGAATTTGTTTCATAGATTGTCCATATTCAATTCTTATCTGAGTTTTTGTATGCTAATTCCCAATTAATATTGAATCTGGAATGTGCCCTGCTAATAATATAATCCCAAATATCCATAGATTAGAAAAAATTTCATCTAGAAAATTAATTTATTCAATCAATAATCCATAAAAAATTAAAACAAAGTTTACCAATGATATTGAAAATACTAGATACATTCAATGACCTTGACAAAAATCATACCAACGTCTTCTTATCTTGTATTCGTTAATATATTAAAAAGAAATTAAGAACTAATTAGTTTAATTTTTAAATTATATGGAATTTATTTTTTTCCATTAATACTAAAACCACTTTCAATTTCATTAAAATGAACAATTTTTAATTTAATATCTTTAAACCAATTTCTAACTTCTTTTTCTGAATGCCTATATGCAAATTTTGGATAATACCAATCATAATTTGTTGCAACACTTTGTTCAAATGGAACATCTGAAGACCACCAACATTTAAGAAAATTCCAATATAGAAATCTTTGAACATCATATGTCCCTGCTTTAATTTTAAGAACCGGAATATCTTCTTTAATTGTAATTTTCTTCTTTAATTGAGAAAGACTTTTCCCTAATAATGCCATACTTTTAGAAAATTCCATACATTGTTTTTCATTCATTTTAATTGTGGACTCTCTAATATGATCATCTGCAAATTCACGTAAAGGACCTTTTTTCCTATAAACATAAATTGAAATTAATCCTTTTTTTGTTAATAATTTTGAAAGCATTTTGAATGAAGATTTTGTATCTTTTGTATGATGTAATACTTGATCTGAACAAATAAAATCAAAAAATTCTTTCTTAAATGGTAATTTTCTGATATCTGCTTGTAAAAAATGAATATTTTTTATTTTTCCATATTTTTTATAAGCAAATTCTATACTTTCACTAGCATCAATTCCAAATACTTGTGCGTTTGAATTTGATGAAAATAATTTGGCACTATTTCCAACTCCAGTTCCTGCATCAAGAATTTTTGAACGTGTTTTTAAAAAATTATCTAATTTTGAGATTGTTTTCCAACCAAATCTTTCTAAAAACCATTTTTTTTGACTACCAATCCATTTTTTATTATGATATGTTTTATTGAAATTTCTCCATTTTGATGAAAATGCATCTTCTGTTTTCACAAAATCTTTTTGCTTATCTGATACAAGACGAGGTATTCCTCTAATGATTGAAAAATGATGTTTTTTAGAACATGTTAAAATTCCTTCAATAATTTCATCTTTTTGTTCATTTTTTATTTTTAGTGAGAACTTTGTATGACATTCAGGACAAACAATTTGCTCTACTAGTTCTAGTTTCAATATTTAGGATATTTTTTAGACAAATAAAAATTAATTGAATCTACTCTACTAGATTATGATTTTTCTAAACAGATAATTTTGTTTCTGGATTCATTTCTTTTGTAACAAAAATTCTATACCAAATTTCAAATGCTAGTAATCCTAAAAATTTATTGACATACCTAACATCTTGTGTTTCATCCATTTTCTTAAGATGTTTTTTAACCCAATCTTCATTGATCCATTTATCTTTAATGATTCGTGCATTATCTAAATAATAATCACAAATTTTTTTCCCATGAGAATTCCATAGATTTACTGTATTTACTGAGAAACCCTGTTTATTTGGTGTAATTAGTTTTGGAGAAACATGTTTAGATAAAATTTCACGTAATGGAATTTTTCCAATCTTTGAATTTTTATTATATTTAATAGAATTTTTTAGATGTGGAGCGTATTTCATTAAATCTTTTGATAGAATTGGTGTAATTGGTTTAAGATTAAAGAATTTATGAAAACTAGTATTAAGTGGAATCCAATTATATAATAATTTTCCATTAATATCTGCTAAAAATATTTGATCTAGTGGAGATAATGAATTATTAAAATATGGAATAATTTTTTTATAAATTTCATCCCATGAAAAATTTGCTTTTGAATCAAATAATTGATCTTGATCTGGAACCCAATCCCGTTCGTGACATTTTAAATATAATTTTGTTTTATCTAATGGTGTCATATTTGAATTAAAATTTGTAAAAAATTTCTCATATCTGAAAGTATATCCTCCAAACAATTCATCTCCCCCATCCCCTGAAACTAGGGATGTTGAAAATTTTGAAGCTATTTTTACCATATGAAACCAATGGGTATCCCAAAATGGCATTTTAATTATACTAATTGCTTTTGGAAGATATTCTAGAAAATTTTCAATTGTAATGATATGGTGCTCTGCATTAAATTTATTTGCAATATTTCTAGCAATTTTTGTTTCATCCACACTATCTGCAAATTTTAAAGATATGGCGTCAATTTTAACATCTGGCATTGTTTTACGAAGTAATGCCATTACAAGAGTTGAATCTACCCCTCCGCTTAGTGCAATTGAAACATGATTATCCGTAACTTTATTTTTAATTTCTGAAGAAATTGAATTTTCTATGTACTCCAAATAATTGAATTTTTCTTCAGGTAAGAAATCATCTGCAATAAATTTATTTTTATTAGTATCTATTGATGGACAATATCTTAAACTTAGTACTTCTTTAATTATTGAAGAATTATTGTTAGTTTCCAAAATTTAATACCTAATGCATTCGTATTACTTGTCTTTATAAGATTCTATTTTCTTATTAGTTAAGATTTAAAGATGTGTTATATTCAATAAACATGTGAAATTTGTTATTACTGGAGGTGCAGGATTTATTGGAAGTCATATTGCAAAACATTTAGTTGATAAAAATTATAATGTTACTATAATTGATAATCTTTCAAGAGGAAGATTAGAAAATTTATCTAAAATTAAAGATAAAATTGAATTTAAAAAAATAGATATTCTAGATTTTAATTCATTAAAAGAAGTAATTTCTAATTCTGATGGTATTTTTCATCAGGCAGCCTTAACTTCTGTACCTGAATCATTTATTCAAAAAAAAAAATATCATGATGTAAATGTAATTGGAACTGAAAATATTTTTAAACTAGCGAAAGAATTTGGAAAAAAAGTTGTATATGCTAGCAGTTCAAGTGTATATGGAAATACTACATCAATTCCAATTCAAGAAAATTTTGAAAAAAATCCTATTAACCCATATGGAGTAACAAAATTAGATGATGAAAAATTAGCAGAAAAATATTATAATTTGGGTGTATCAATTATTGGTTTAAGATACTTTAACGTTTATGGAATTGGCCAAACCAATGATTATGCCGGTGTAATCACAAAATTTATTGATCAAATTAAACAAAATAAATCTCCAATAATTTTTGGTGATGGATCACACACTAGAGATTTTATATCTGTAGAGGATGTCGCTAAAGCTAATTTATTATCTATGGAAAGTAATACTGATTTTTCATTTTTAAATATTGGAACTGGAATTTCTACATCTATAACAACATTAACAGAATTAATGATTAATCTTTCTAAAAAAACATTGAAAATAGATTATGATAATTTACCCTTAGGCGATGTTAAAGAAAGTCTTGCTGATGTCTCTCTTGCAAAAAAATTAATTAATTGGAATTATGAAACATCTTTAAAAAATGGTTTAAAAAAATTCTTTTTTTAATGAGTTAGTAAATCTTCATAAAATTTAACATATTTGGGAAGTAAAATTTCCCACGTGAGATTATTTATTACAAATTCATATCCTGCATTTGTAATTCTTTTTGAAGTTTCATCATCCTCAAGTAATTCATTTATACTATTTTCCAATAATTTTGAGTCATTAGGTGGAATAAGAATTCCTGTTACATTATTTGTAATTAATTCAGAAATTCCACCAACATTTGTTGCAATAATTGGAATTTTAAGATAAAATGCTTCCTTGATTACTTGTGGAATGCTTTCCATTCTTGATGGTATTACTAGTATGCTTGATGCTTTAAGATTTTCCATCGTATCTTCCCATGCCATGTTTGTACAATAAACTACTTTTCCAATAATTCTTGGTTCAATATCTCTTAGAATATCTATACCTTTCTCATAACTGTCCCTTCCAATGAATATTATTTGTCTTTCATTTTTTTCTATTTTTTTTAATTTTTCAAATTTTTTGACATCTAGTGGAGCATAAAAAAATTCAAAATCAATATTTAATTTTTCTTTATATCTCTTTTTAACATTTTTAGAATCAGTTGTAAGTTTATCTGCCCATTTCAAAACTTTTGCTTCAGTAACTTTTACAATAACAGATGTAGTTTTGGAATGCAATACATTTACTTGCTCAGAGTATATTCCATGAATCGATAAAACTTTTTTCTTTGCTTTTGTATATTTCATAGCAAAAACTGATGGAACATTAAATGCATGGACAATATCATATTTTTCTTGTCCTATCATTGCCTTCAAAGAACTTAATACTGCAAAACTTGGATTTTTTAATTTTTTAATTGGAATATGCGATGTATGCATTAATTTTATATCAAATCCATATTCTTGTAATTTTTCAGCTACTCTAGATGCATGCCCTCCAATACCACCAGAATATTTTGGAGCGATAAATAGAATTTTCATTTCTCAATGAGAAATTAATTAAATTCTTACTTTAATGTATATATTCATAATAAATTATATGTAAATTAACAAAAAGTGTGTACCGTCAAATTTTCTATACCAATAATAATATCAATTTAAAAGAGAAATTAGATTAAGATGAAAGCAGTAATAGTTTTAGGAACCAGGCCTGAAATCATCAAATTAGCACCTATTATCAAAAAGATTGGCTCAAAAAATTGCTCTGTAATTTTTACTGGTCAGCATTATGACAATCAGATGGGATTAGGATTTATTAGTGAATTAGGCTTGCCGCAACCAAACTATTCCCTAAAAATATCCAAATCTAGTCCTCAACTCCAAATAAGTGAAATTATCGCAAAATTACCCAAAATTCTCTCAAATGAAAAACCTGATACCGTTATTATTCAAGGTGATACAAACACTGTTTTGGCTGCAGGAATCTGCTCTTTAAAATCAAATATTCCTATAACTCATGTTGAGTCTGGATTGCGAAGTAATGATTGGAGAATGCCTGAAGAACATAATAGAATTGCAATTGATCATCTTTCAGAGTTGTTATTTGCACCTACTCTAAATACAAAAATCAATCTTAAATCCGAAAAAGTTCATGGTCAAATCTATGTAACTGGTAATACTGTAATTGATGCAATTAATATTTATTCTAAAATCTCAAAAAAGAAATCTAAACTTTCTATAGATATTGATCAATTTATTTTATTAACTTTGCATAGAGCAGAAAATGTAGATAATAAAAAAATTCTATCTTCTATAATTAATGGATTAATTAATTCCAATGAGAAATTCATTTTTCCAATACACCCTAGAACCAAAAAACGTCTTCATGAATTTAATTTATATAAAAAATTATGTGAATCCAATAATATTATTTTATTAGATTCTGTTGGATATTTTGATATTCTTGAATTAATGAAAAAATGTACTTTTATTGTTACTGATTCTGGAGGTATTCAAGAAGAAGCAACTTCTCCTGTAATAAGGAAGAAAGTATTAGTAGTAAGAAAAACAACTGATCGACCTGAAGCTGTTGAAACTAAAATGGCTGAAATTATTGGATTGGATGAAAAAAATATTATAAAATCAATTAAAAAAACTATGATAAATCCTAAACTTTATTCCAGAAAAACACCCTATGGAAAAGGTGATGCCAGTGACAAAATCCTTAAAATTTTACAAAAAAGCTTTTAGATTTTTAGATTTTTAGATTTTTAGATTTTTCTATAATATTATTTACTACATTATTCCATGAAAATTTTTGAACCATGTTTAGCGACTGAATTCCCATACTTTCAACTTTTTTTGGTTGATTTAATAATAAAATAATTTTCTCAGCCAAATCATTTGTATTCTGGATAAAATATCCATTTTTTTCATTTTCTAAAACATCTTCAGGAAGTGTTCCTTTTTGAGCTATAATGGGTAATGAAACTGCCATATATTCTAAAACCTTTATTGGAAGAGCTCTTGATGTTACATCTGTTAATCTTAGTGGTCCTATTCCAATTGAAGCATCTGAAATATTTTTAGGAATTTCTTCTCTTTTTATCCACCCCTTAAACTCAACTGATTTTTCTAATTCATTTTCTAAAACAATCTTTTTTAATTTATCCATCTCAGCACCACTACCTAGTAAAACAAATTTTACATCAGGAATTTTCTTAACAACTAATGGAATTGCTTCAAGTAATATGTCTAAACCTCTATGATAATACATTGCTCCCGCAAAAACAATCTTCTTTGGATTTCTTCTATTAGTAATATTGAATAAAGATAAATCTACACCATTTGGAATTATTGAAATTTTTTCTGATTTTACACCGTATTCATTAATAATAATTTTTTTTGTATCGTTATTTGAAACAAGAATTTTAGTTCCAGATCTAAGTGTTTTTCCATTAATCATTTTTTCAATCTTTCGTTGTAATGATTTAATCCCATGTGCTTTTTCATAAATAGCATCATCTACTTTTACAATAGATGGAATACCCAATTCCTTTGCAGCCTCTACTGCAGCTTTTGGAACTAGATGAAATGGATGAAATATTGTAAAAATAAAATCAAATTGATTTAATTTCCCTATTTGTATGGCCATTTTTTTAATATTTGATTGACATCGTCTTGCAGCTATTTTGATTTTAGTCCTTGAGGGTGTTTTTGTTCTAATCACTTTAATTTTTGAGTTTATTTGAGGATTAAATTGCTCTCCACTCCATTCAAGATCTGGAGTAATTACTGTTACATCATTTCCTAATTCTACAAATTTATTAATAATATCTGTAATTACTACGACACCTCCTCCACTAATTGGTGGAAAATGAAACACTAAGACTAGAATTCGCAATATCTTTAGGCTTTTTAAGGAACAAAAAAAGTGTTACCTAGTATTGAATAATTCGTTTGAAATGACCAAAAATTGGTTGCTAAATTCAGGAATTTTTGTGTCAGAATCATCAAATCCAAATTTTGGTGGAGTTCATTCCTTTTATAATGAAAAAAATAAAGAATTTACTTTTTTGTACCCTGAAATAACTGGATATTATGCAAGCACAATGAGGTTTTTGTATGAACATGAAAAAAATGAAAAATATGTTAATTTTGCAAAGGCATCATGTAATTGGTTAATTAATTTATATGAAAAGTACGGTGGAATAATTCAAGGAATTTCACCTCAAGGAACCCCTAAAAAATATGTTTATTCTTTTGATACTGCAATTTGTTCAAAAGGATTATTGGACTGTTACTTGATTTCAAAAGATAATAAATTTCTCAAATATGCACAAAAATTAAACAACTGGATTTTATCTGATACAATTGAAAATGATGGTACTGTAAAACCTGTAAAAAATCTAGAAACTGATAAATTTGAAATTGATAAAAAAGTTTGGTACAAAAAATCTGGATGTTTACATATTAAATTAGTAATTCCGTTATTACAACTTTATAAAATTACAAATGATGAACACTCATTAAATGCTGCAAAGAAAATTGCAAATTCAATTATACACTTTCAACAATCTGATGGAAGTATTTTACTTCATAAAAATAGTAAAGTTATCAATCTTCATACTTTGTTATATGCATTAGAAGGATTAATTTATGCATATGATGTTACGAAAGATGAAAATTATTTGAACAGTTGTAAAAGAGCTGTTAATTGGTGTGAAAAACAGATTCAATCTGATGGAAGTATAGATTTATGGTTTAATTCTAGGTATCATTCAAAATCAAGTTACCCAATTGCACAATTAATTAGATTAAAAATACTATTAGCAAAATTAGAACAAAAAAATCTTGATCAAACTATTAAAAAATTACAATCATTTTTACTGTCTTTACAGGCACAAAATATAGATAAATCTGTTAATGGTGGATTTTATGAAGAATTTGGAAAATCTATTTTTGGATGGAAGAAAACTCTAAAAGTTAATTCCTGGGCATCAATGTTTTCTATGCAGGCATTATTTTGGTATGAACATTTTTCAGAAATAAATTTTGAAAAAGAAATAGAATTACTATATTAAAATTTATTAATTTCCTAAAAACTCTAAATGGGAATTTGATTGTGAGTTTTTTACTAATTTGCTTTGACAATCATATATGAATGGAATTAATGATTTATCATAAATTTCTTTTATTCTTAATTTATTTTTATCATGATGTTGAACTATACACATACAAGTAATTTTTTTAATACTTTTATTATTCAAATTTTCTAATTTTGTAAAGTTTAATTGTGAAATATGATTTTCAATTAAATATTTTTCAGTTAAATTTGAATTAAAAAATGGATCAAATCCAAAAATTTTAAAACCTCTCTCTTTCAATTCTTGAATGATTTTAAAACTTGGAGAATCTCTCATGTCTTCTACATTTGCTTTATATGATAAACCACATACCAAAACATTTTTTTCTAATCCTTGACTTTGAAGGTTCTCTTCAATGGCATTAGCAATGTATTTTGGCATTTGTTCATTAATTTTTAGTGCATGTTCAATTGTATCAAATTTTATTCCTAGTTTTTTTGCAGATTCTAATAAAAATCTTGGATCTTTAGGTATACAATGTCCACCAGCTCCTGCACCTGGATAGTGAGGCAAAAATCCAAATGGTTTGGTTGCTGCTGCATCAATAATTTCTTTAACATTAACATCTAATTTATCGCATAACATAGCAAGTTCATTTACTAATGTGATATTTACTAATCTAAATGCATTCTCAAAAGATTTTACAATTTCTGCAATTTTAGGTGAACTAACTTTTAATAAATTTCCACCATTTACATGAAGATAAATTCCTTTAACAATATCAAAACTTGAATTATCTGAGCAGTAAATTACTCTAGGAATATTTTCTATTCCCCATTCTTTATTGGACGGATCAATTCTTTCTGGACAAAAACATAAACCAAAATCTTTTCCAACCTCAAATCCTTTATTTTTGATAATATCGCTAATTATCTCGGTCGTACCTACCTCTATACTACTTTCTAATATTATAATGTCGCCTGATTTTGAACAGTTAAGAAATGATTTTACAGCAGATTTTACATAAACATCCGAACTAATATTTTTAGTCGGAATTGGAGTTGGTACGCATATTATTCCTATTTTTGGAATTGTGGAATTAGATGGACTTGTTTCTAATTTAATATTTTTTTTTTGTCTACAATCAATGTATTCTTTTTCTAAATGTATTTCTGAATCCATTAGTTTATTATTTTCTAATCTTTGAATTCTCTCTTGATTAACATCTATTCCAGTTACTTGAAAACCTGCAGATGCTAAACGAACCGTTAAAGGAAATCCAACATATCCTAATCCAAAAATTTCTATTACAAATGATTTTTTGTCTATAAATTTTTCTACATCTATAATATTCATAATTTTAATCATTTAGAATGAATTAATACAGTATTTGTATTTTGGGAGAAATTTATAATCAAAATAATTAATGAATAATATGAAATCAGATACAAAAAAACCTGCAAAAATTCGTCGCTCAATTAGAGGAAAATTATCAAAACATCAAAAAATACACACTACTGCTATTTATGCTCATAATATTTATTGTTCATTAACTGGTTCTTTACATTCTTTACCCGATTTTTATATTATTGGTAGTGCAAAATGTGGTACTACTTCATTGTATCAATATCTAATTAGACACCCGTCAGTTAATCCTGGAATTGGTAAGGAAATACATTATTTTGAAGAATTGTATTATAGGGGTGAAAATTGGTATCGTGCATGTTTTCCATTTAAATTTCAAAAACTTTTTTCTAAATTAACTCATAATGAAATTATGATATCTGGAGATTCTACACCGAGATACATAGATCATCCCCTTGTTCCTCATAGAATTAATAAACTAACTCCAGATGCAAAATTTATTGTAATGTTAAGAAATCCAATTGATAGAGCTTTTTCACATTATAATATGAATATTAAACATAAGTATGAAACACTCTCTTTTGAAGATGCTATAAAAAATGAACCAGATAGAATAAAGGGTGAATTAGATGAAATGAAAAAAACTGGAAAAGTGAGTTTCAAATATTATTTGTATGCATATCTAGATAGGGGAATATATGTAGAACGATTAAAACAATGGATGAAAATATTTCCAAAAGAAAATTTTTTAATAATTCAAAGTGAAGATTTATTTAAAAATCCCTCAATTTATTACAATAAAACTCTTGAATTTTTGAATCTTTCAAAATATGAACTTCACCAATATGGAACTCATATGATGGGGAGGTATGGGGAAAAACAAATAGAATCTAAAACAAGAGAAAAATTAGAATCCTTTTTCAAACCTCATAATGATGAATTAAATTTATTTTTGAATAGAGATTTTCATTGGTAAATTATTATAATTAATTCAATTTTTCTATTAACTCTTGATAGATCTCTCTTTCTCTTTTTTCAATTTTTTTCTTATCAAACATATGTGCCCTATCTTGTGATAATTGCGCATATTTTTTTTGTAAATTAACATCATTCAATAATCTCTCAATTTTTTCTGAAAATGCTGATGGATTACGTTCTGAAAAAATTACACTATCTTCTATTCCTTCAGAATATTCCATTTTTAAATTTGGTATTATGATGGGTAGCCCTGATGCCATTGCCTCAATTACTGGTATTGGTAGCCCTTCTTGCTCAGGATCATATGCTAGAGCAAATATTTGTGCAGATTTGTAATATTTTGGTATTTCAATATTCGGTATAGATTTTTTTATTGTTATTTTATTTTCAATTTTTAAATTTTTAATTAAATCTGAAAGATAAGAAAACAAATTTCCATCACCAATAATTAGATAATGTGCATCAATTTTTTCCATTGCTCTAATTATACACTCATGATTCTTTTCAGGAATTAACCTTCCCACTGAAATTATCAGAGGTTTAGGTAATGATTTAATTGAGTTTGCATTAGCATATTTCTCAAAATCTATTTTATTATGTAAAATTTCTGGTTTTTGATTTACATGTTTTAAAACATATGCTTCAATAATTTTGAATACTATTATAATTTTATCTGCAGTTTTTAAAACAAATGGTTCAATAAATTTTTCAGTATATTTAAGAGCTAAAAATTTTTTTAAATTAGTTTTTTTCATTAATTTTCGATTATAATCAAACTGTGTATGTAGTGAAAGAAAAAATGGAATATTCAATTCTTTAGCACATTTTGCTGCAAACCATCCTTCTACTAATGGATTATATGCTCTGATCACATCTGGATTAATAGTTTTTACTAATTCAATTATTTTTTTAATATGTTTATTTTTATTTTTTAAATTAATTTTTCCAACACTATGAATTTTTAATATTGAATCACCCACTAATGTTTTAACTTTTGCTGCATCTACATCTTTTTCTATAAATGAAATAATATGTACTTCATCAAAAAAATTCTCAGGATTATAATATTGTTTTTTAATTTCACCTTTTTCATAATATGCAATTATTGGATCATTTGGAAAAACACATAATTTCATAATTGTTTCCATTTTATGTAGTATTAATCTTAGATTTTAATGGTTTATGAAAATGCTTTCTTTTGTATTCTCTATAAAGAAAATCTGGTCGTGATAATAATCTAAATAATTTGTACATAACACCTTTTCTTGTTTTAATGATATGATGATATTCTAATTCATATCCTCCCCATTTTTTCTTATATTCCATTAAACCCTTCCACTGTTCATTATATTTTTCAGAATCATTATTGTTTTTTGGTGGAGATTTTACTCCTGAAAAATCATAGATTCTCATATTATTGTTTTTTGCCCACTCTATTGCGTGCCATGTAAGTAATGAGCCTCCTAAACTAGTTGATTGTGAATATGTGTTTAAAACTTGATGAGTATATGCTATTCCGTTAAATGTGCCTATTCTGAGACCCGAAATAACTTGATTTTCTTGAAAAGCTAAAAAAAAGTGCTGAACTCCTTTTTTATATAATTTCCAATCTTTTTCAATTAATTCGTTTTGTTCTGAAACATCTATGCCTTTAGTTTTACCCCAAATTTTCATTAATTTTCTAAAATCTATAAAATCTTCATAATTTTTAATTTCTTTAACAGTAACATTTCTACGTTTAGCTCTTGTCACATCATTTCTTGCTTTTTTAGCAACATTGTCCCAAATTTCTTCAAGAGACTTACTTAGATCTAAAACAAAAGTTGTAAAACTTTCGTTATTATACCCATTAATTTTAAATACATTCAAATATTTTTTGTCTACTAAAAGATCTGTTGGAGGGGTGTAACCATCAATTATTACTAACTTATTCTTTACAGCAAATTCCTCCAATGCTAAAATTAAAGTTTGAATAATCTCCATTCGTGTTTCTTCATCATTAGAAAAAATAATTGGACCTGAAACCCATGTTGCTCTATTTCCAAATTTTGAAATTAATTCTGTAAATTTTTTCAATTTTTTTGTGGAATAGGGCAAATATGTTTTTGTTATAATTAATCCTACTTGACATTTAATTTTGTTATGTTGATCAAAAATATGAATAAAAACTGGAATTCTATTTTTACTTTGAATTTTTAAATAATTAGCAGATTGAAAAAATGACGAATTTGAACTATTTTTTAAATATAAATCCCATTCATTTTCATTTACATCATAAGTTATTTTGAATTTATACATATTATCACTATTTTAATTATGTTAGAAAATTCACTCTTTTAGTATATGTCCTGAATATTATATTATCTGAGTTTTTTACCTTATTATGATAACATTTTAGCATTTTTAAAGCTTCATTATTTTCTTCTACGTTCATTTTCTTCATATCTCACTTATTTTGAATTTCCTTTATTATCATGTTGAATAGTTGTCTAGTTTTTTTGTCAAGTAAAAATGTGATGCATAAATAAAACACTACTCCAAATATTGCAAATAACATTAGATTTGGAAGAAAATTAAATACGCTGACATCGTAAACTAAATATTTTTCCATTAGTAAATGTGTGATTCCAAATGATAAGAATGAACTAATACAATATTTGAAGATTGTTTTAAAATCTAAATTCAAAACAAATTTTCTTCTTACTAAAATTATAAAATATATTACAAATGGCATTTCTACAATTACTGTTATGATTGCCCAATAATTTACTAAATCAAATTGAGATGACTGATTTTGTACTAAAAGATATAATCCAGTAATTAATAAAATTATATAACTTCCATATTGAATAGTTCTAATTGTTGGAACTACAATTAATGAACTTTTAATATAATCTTTGAATCCTACATTTTCTATAACATCTACTTTGTCAACTCCTTGTATTGCAGATCGAAATATTCGATTTAATGTAGCAAAAAATGTTCGGAATGATAAAAATATTACAATTGATGCAGCTATTTCATATTGTGGGTTTAAAGCAAATAAGCCAGCTCTAGCAAAAACAATTGAAAAAGCAATTGTTGGAAAAGCAAAATATAATGTTCTAATCAAATTTTCTTGTAGGTGTTCACGTTTTCCACCCGCTAGCATTTTAGGATAAATTGCAGTAGATATATTTCCTGAATGTCTTACTAAATTACCAATTGCTCTAGCAGCTGTAATGTATGCAATACCTGTAACATTACCTGTAATTGTAGAAAATATTACTATATCTGAAATATACAGTGTTCCTGGAATATCTTTGTATAATGCTATCCACGATAATTTAAGCCACTTTTTTACAAATTTTTTCTCAAATCTATTCTTAAGTTTTGGTTTTGCATAATACAATTGAATAATTATACTAGCACAAGTTGATAGTAGAACTGTAATAATTACTCCTAAAATTCCTAATTCTAAATAATAAATTAAAGCTAGAGCAAGTGGTATTTTCGTAATCTCTACTGTAATGAATCCATAACTTACAACATGTGGTTTCCAACCTGCATTAATTCCCGCTAAGGTGTGATTAAGAAAATTTACTGGTATGAGAATAACTGCTAAAATCATCATAGTTACATCTGCATTTGATTGTTGACCGATCATATTGGCTATAATTACATAAACAAGCATTCCAATTGACGAAAATATGCCACTGGTAACAATCCCCGTTTTTGCTGATAGTTTGTCTCTTGCAATTTCTCTAGTGATCCAGAAAAAAATTGGTGATTCTAAAAGTAGCGTGTATGCTATAATACTTCCAATTAAATTCCAAGTACCAAATTCTTCTATGGATAGTTGTCTGGTAACAATGAGCGTGAATATTGTCCCTGTAATTATACTTCCAATTCCTACTGCAAAAGAAATTAAACCTGCATAAGTTACTCTGATACTACTCAATTTTTGTCTCTCTTATTGATTTTTATTTTAATAGAAAATTTTTTCGAAATTTGTTTCAATTTTATCTTATAATTAATAGATTTGATTTTATGATAAATATATTGGTCTACATATTAATTCATTTCACACTCAAAATATGTTACATTCAAAATCTTTTTAGTTCACTTTAAAATAAACGGATTGTGAAACCTAATATTTTATTCCTATTAATTGATTCATTTAGAGCAGACAAATGTTTTGGAAATGATAAAACTTCACTAACTCCAAATATTGATAATTTAATTAAAAATAACGTATATTTTACTCAAACAATATGTTCAGCTCCAGTAACTTGTCCTTCTGTTTCTAGTATTTTTACCTCCAGATACCCTTTTGAGTCTATAATTCAAGATGAAAATCACTATAAACTCAATCCTGATATTCCAACGTACATAGATGATTTAATAGAATTAGGTTATTCTCCATTTGCAATAACTCCAGAATTAATTTCATACATGGGATTAAAAAAAATTTTTAAAAATAATGTTGAAACATACAACTCTTCATCTACATTGTATGATGGATTAGGAGATCGTTTAATTGAAAAATTAACTTCTCAAAATTTTAAAGCACCGTGGATTTTTTACTTTCATTTATTAGATCTTCATGGCAATGCAAAATTTCAATTAAGTGATGGACCAAAAAAATATGATGATAAAAAATATGGTTCAAATCAATATGAAAGAATGGTATCTGCCATGGATGAATGGATTGGAAAAATTATTAATAAAATAAATTTAGATAATACATTAATCATTATAACTTCTGACCATGGTTCAGAAGTTGGAGTTTATACTGAAGAAATTGAACAATATAGAGAAAATATGACTCAATATAAAAAAATTCATTTTAAATCAATACATAAACTAACATCCAAACTTCCAGAATCATTTTCACCTCTACGTTCTACTTTATCAAATATTTATTCAAAAAGAAAACGAGAAAAACTCAAAATTAAACGACAGAAAGAATCTAAAAATATAAATGAAAATAATCTAAACCCGTATGAAAAAAGGATATTGAAATCTACAGTTGATTCAACATTGGAATTATATGATGATCGATTTCGAATACCTTTAATTTTTGCAGGGTATAATATTAATTCCCATAAAATCATTAATCAACAAGTAAGAAGTGTGGATATTTTTCCTACTATTGTTGCAATAACTGGAAATAATATTGAAAATAAAGATATGAGGGGCCAGAATTTACTTCCTTTAATTCAAGGAAATACTTTGGAAGAAAAATCAGTAATGCTTGAAAGTACTTCTAATTCACCTCAATCGTTAACATCTAATACTATTGGTATTAGAACTTCCAAATACAAATATTTTAGAGATAGAACTGAAGCTACGAAAAATATTTATTTATTTGATTTAATTAAAGATCCTCTCGAAGAAGTTAATATTGCTACATCTAATCCAAATTTGGTTGACGAATTAGAAAATGAATTATTAAATATTAAAAATGATGGAAACTTTGAATTTAAAAAAGAATTAAGCACAAATGAAAATGAAAATGAATTAATTGAAAAAGAACTAAAAAAATTAGGATATATTTAATTTTTCTATCTCATAAATTTTGCCATTAGTTTTTCTAAACAAATTATATCTGTTTTTTCATTATTTTGATTTAAGCTTACTTTACAAAATGTTTCTGAATGATCTTTGAAAACAAATTCATATTCATCAATTAGATTTTGAAGAGTTTCTTTTTCATCACTTGACGTTGGTGTTTTAAAAATAAAAACTTCATAACCTTCACTCATAATTTGTTTAAGTAAATTTACTGAATTATTTGTTAATTCTCCATTATCAAGAATAAAAAATGGGATCATTCCATACTCAATTACTCTTTCTTGGTCATGTGCAATTATTATATTATTTTTTGTTAGTCCTTCCATATCTAAAGGATATTTTTTCAGAAATTTTTCTGGATTTTGAAAAAATTCTTTATCATCTAAAACTACCTGTATTGGATTAGCATTGTAAAAAGCAATAGGGAAAAATACAAGTAAACCTAAAATCAAAAGTACTTTTCCAGATTTTAACAACATTGGAAAGCTTGTTTTCTTATTATCTATTTTCAAAAATTTAATAATTAAATATGATAACATCATCACAAATAAAATAAACGGAGCTATCATGTATCTTGCTGGAACACCTGCTGCTGCTCTTTCTGCAGTTGTTACCGAAGAAAAAAACCATACAGTTATTCCAATTAAACTGGCAAATACCAAGAATTCAATTTGTTTATTTTTTGTATATCTAGACCAAATTAATGAAACTACTAACACCGAAATTGATAGAATTCCAATCCAATTATCCCCTAAAATTTCATCAAATGTATATTTTTCATTGTTATAAACTGCAGGAATTTGATATGGCAAAAGATATTTTGAATATGCTTTAATGTTTTCAAAAGTTTTTTCCTCAAAACTATACAATGAAGAAAATTTTGCATCCCCATGAATTTCTGAAGTATAAGCTAGTGCATTAGCACTTGCTGTAACTTCTCTATAATTGATTGTTGTTTGATCAAAATAATAATCATAATAACTAAACCAAAATAATAAAAAAATTATCCATGGGAGTAAAGTGTAACTTATTATTTTAATTCCTTTTTTTGGTGTTATAGAAAATAACTTTGGAATATTGTCATTATTTCTAAATTTTGAATTTACATATTTTATTAAAAATACCAATAATATTATTCCAATTTCTATAGGTAAAATTGCTAATCCATTTATTCTAATAAATGAAGCAAAAACAAAAAAACATGATGCTAATAATATTCTATTGTACTTTTTTGTTTTAAAAAATGCTATAAAAAAATATGTTCCAACTAGGAAAAATAATGCAAATATGCTCTCTGTTTGTAAATTTAAACTATTTCTAAAAATTAAATGATTTGTAGCTACAAACATCAGTGTAAGTAATCCACAATATTTTCCAAATAGTTTTGTTGAAATTCGTTCAGATGTAACTAAAAGTAATACTGCTGTAATTGGTGCTAGATAAAAAAGAGCATAATATCCAAAAATTGAATAAAAAATTGAAACAATTGCTCCAAATCCAGCTCCAGTTCGTGGTACTGCATCTCCCTGAACCGTTTTTAACCAATTTGATCCTATGAATTGATTTTTTCCAGTTTCTTCTAACAGATCGTTTGAAATACTATAGATACCATTTGAAAAATTTACTGCAAGATTTCCATATAGATATGAATCTGTGCCTTCATAAAATGGATGAAAATTTCCGATTAAGTAAATTGCAGCAAAAGAAATTATGACTATTTTTAAAATATTGACTAAATCAATATTTTTATAAGTATTTTTTAGATTTTGAATTATTTTTCACCATAAATATAATCTGATTTAAGAATTTGATTAGGTGATGATGATTTCCAATATTCTGGAAATAATTTTATTTTAAATTTATTTTTTTCTAAAATATTTATAATTTGTTGTGAAGTTTGATTATTTTTTTCTAAAATGTGTTCATGAATTTCAATTATAATATTTTTGGTATAATTCAAAGTTTCCTGTGCTCCGTCAAGAACCAATAATTCAGCACCTTCAACATCAATTTTTATCCAATCAATTTTTTTAAATCTTGAATTAAGAATATTATCTAATGTATTTGATTTAATTTTAATTTTATTAAAATTATTATTATCTGGCTGGTCTAGAATAGAATTTATTCCAGAATGTTTATCTGTTTTAAAAAAATCAATATTACCTTCATGATTTGAACAAGCTACATTATGTATTTCTGAATTAGTAATTTTATTAATATCACAATTTTTTTCTAAAATTTTGAATGTGTTTGGATCTGCTTCTATAGATATTATTTTACCTTCTTTTAATTTTGAAGCAATATTTAGTGTATAATATCCAGTATTTGCACCTACATCAACAAAAATTTCTTCTTTAGACATGTTAATAATTTTTATTGGTTCCCATTTTGCAATAATTTCTGCAAATAGAAATCTTGCTAGATCTTCAAATTTTGGTCTTGATAAAAAATTAATTCCTGTTGGGTGCATAATTTGAATAGTTTTTGGAAGATAATCTGATAAGAAATTATTTTTTGATGCTTTTGAATCTATCAATAGTTTTGGATTTTTAATTATTGTCCTCAAAATTGAATAATAAATCCAAAAAATATCTTTTCTTGGTTTTGTAGAAATTTTTAATAGAATCACACAACAACCAATTATTTTTAATAACCCTACACCCATATTCTTTTTTTTCTATTTTGATTATTTAGGTTATTCCTTATCTAAAAATCAAATTTTTGGAATTAATTAGTTATAATTTGTGTAATGTTGAGATAAATTTAACATATTATGGTTTTTGTCAAAACATCTAACCCAAGAGATTTTATTGAAAAAAGTTATAATTACTTTTTGTGGAAAAACATGGTTCTTTTAAAAATTTTTCTTTAATTGCATTTTCAAGGATAATTGGTGGTGGATTACAAGCTGCATTTTATTTTATTTTTGCAGCAATTTTATCTCCCACTGAATATGGTGAATTAAGTTACTATATTGGAATTGCAGTAACATTATCAATCCTTTTTAGATTTGGATTTCCTTATTCTGTATCTGTCTTCATTAGCAAAAATGAAGAAAACTTAACTAATCAAATAAATTCATTAGCATTTATTTTATCAGTTTCTGCATCTATTATTTTACTATTTTTTAATTACTATGTGGCATTTTTGACTTTAGGAATTTCATTTTTTATTATGAATCAATTTAATCTATTAGGATTAAAAAAATACAAAAGACATTTTTTTATTGCATTACTGAAAGGTCTTGGTATTCTATTAATACCAATTATGCTATATTTTGTCCTTGATTTATCTGGAATATTATTGGGTATGGCAATTGGACACATTATTGCTAGTATTGATTATATAAAATCAGTTAAATTAATCAAAAATTTTTCTTTACTAAGATCAAAATTTCCTGTATTGCTTCATAATTTTGGAATTGATGCATCCTCAAATCTTACTCGTTCAATAGATAAAATTATCATATTTCCAATTTTAGATCTCGCCACTATTGGGATATATCAGTTGAATTTACAACTTCTTTTTGGTCTAGAAATGTTACCTTTAGCATTACATTCATTTTTGTTATCTGAAGAATCAAGTGGTAATTCAACAAAAAAACTTCAGATTTTAGTTGTATGTCTTTCTATTTTAATAACCATTACTGCAATTCTTCTATCACCTTTTCTAATCAATCACTTCTTTCCTCAATATTCTGAAGGGATTCCAAGTTTACAAATAATGATTATTTCACTAATTCCACTAACTTTTGCAGCAATTTTTAGTGCCAAACTACAATCTAGAGAGTCAACTAAAATTGGTTATTCTGCATTGATACGTATAGGTTCATTAATAATTTTTATTCTTACAATTGGTTCATGGTTTGAATTATTTGGATTATCCTTCTCTGTTCTTTTTTCAACATCCCTATACTCTTTATTTTTATTTTATTTGTATTTAAAAAATAAATCTTAACATGAATAATACTTTTTTAAAATAAATTAATTAACTTGCCCTATTTTTTTTATTGTCAGATCTGGAATTAAGTATCCTCTTTATTTTTTAATTCATTATAATAATATCTAATACTTCTTTCAGTATGTGACTGTCGTTTGAACACAATTGTGGCAAATATTCCTAACATAAAATTCACAATTCCTAAAATTATGAAACCTGTTGATAATTCTGCAGAAATCCCACCACCTATAATATTTGAAATCGTTATAATTTTAGCAATAACTCCTCCTACAACTAACAAAGTTCCTAAAATACCAAAAGTAAAAATTGGTCTATGATAAATTAAAGATCTAAAAATTATTGATAATGCTTTATAAGAATAATTAAATACATTTTTAACAACCCGTGATTTTCTTTCATTAAAATATTGTACTGGTACTCCAACTTCTCCAATTCTAAACCCTTTAAATTTTAAATCTAAAATTGCTTCATGTACGAATGTAAAATCATTAATTACTATAAGATTAGAAATAGCTTCTTTTGAATATGCTATGAAACCACTTTGAGTGTCTGTAAATTTTTGTCCAGTTACTAAAGAAATTATTTTTGTAAATATTTTATTTCCAATAAATTTTTTTCTTGGAATATTTTCTACTTTAGAATTTAAAAATCTTGAACCTACTACAACATCTAACTGATTATTTAAAATAGGTACTGTGAGTTCTGGAATATTTTTAGGATCAAATTGCATATCTGCATCAATTTTAACTGCTACATCTGCATTCATTGAAATACAATTTCGTACTCCAGTCATAAATGCCGCACCTACCCCCATGTTTGTTTTATGTGATACAATTTTTGTTGCTCCTGCATTAAGAGCTAATTCTGCTGTTCTGTCTTTAGATCCGTCATTAATCACTAAAACTTCTATCTTATCAAATCCTGAAATCTTTCTAGGAATTTCTAAAATTGTCTTTTCAATAGTTTTTTCCTCATTATATGCAGGTATAAAAACAACTAATTTCATATCATGCTTTTTTCTTATTTTTATTTAACCCTTTAAATTATCTATTTTTTTAAAATTTATCTTAAAAATTATCGAGCGAAATAATATTATGCGAACCAAAAACTCTGTATTGTGAGGAAATAATGGACTTTTGGATTATACTAGGATTACTTGGAACATTTTACTTTATTCTTGAATTTTCATTTTATTTGATTGTATTATTTGTAAGAAAACATTTTCAATGGTTAATAATAAAATCTGATGAAAACCCTTCATTCTCTAAAGAAGGTTTATCAAAATTTATTTTAGATGGTTATGATCCTGAATTAGGTTGGATTAGAAAACCTAACACTACTAAAAAAGAAAAAAATATATTTTCTTCTTCAGAATGGTCTATCAATAATAAAGGTTCTAGAACAAATCCTGGATTGGAAGATCAACATTCATTAATTTCATGTTATGGTGATTCATTTACATTTTGCCGACAAGTTAATGATGATGAAACTTGGGAACATTTTCTATCACAAATCAATAATACTAATGTACAAAACTTTGGTGTAGGAAATTATGGTATTGATCAAAGTTTATTACGATTAAAAAAAGAATTTACCAATAATCCCACAAAAATTGTAATAATAGGTGTAGTCCCTGATACAATTTGTAGAATTATGAGCTATTGGAAACATTATTATGAATATGGAAACACTTTTGCTTTCAAACCAAAATTTAAACTTGAAAATGGAAAATTAGTATTACTTCCAAATAAAATTGATGATCCAAAAAAATTTCAGACTGTAAAAAAATATCTTCAAGAAATTCAAAAAGAAGATTATTTTTATAAATTAAAATTTTCAAAAGAAATAATTAAATTTCCATATGTTTTTACATTACTGAAAAACCTAAAAAGAAATTTTTCAATTATTTATTGGATTTTATTAATACAATTAAAAAAAAGTCAGGGTAAAAAAACTTCTGATATAGAATGGAATCCCATGAAATCCGTCATGGATATTAATTTAAACTGGAGAATTTCTCTCTATAAAAATAAAGATAGTTTAACTCTTTTTTATTCAATTTTAGAAGAATATGTTGCATTTTCAATTAAAGAAAAGTTTATTCCAATTTTTATTCTTATACCACAAAAAGATGATTTAATTTTCATAAAAAATAATTCTAATTTTTTAAAAGATTTTTCTAATAGTATAAACCAAATTCAAAATCTCCATGTAATAGACATTTTGAATTCATTCATTAATGAACCTGATTTAGATGAATTATTTTCTGATGATAACGAATATGGGGGCCACCCAAATAAAAAAGGCAATAAATTAATCTCACAAATTATCCAAGAATATTTAATCAAGGAAAATCTTTTGAACAATTAATATTAAATTGAAATATCGATATTATTTTCTTGAAAATGTTTAGATAATTTTTTCTTAAATTCTTTGATCAAATTATTATTTTCATTATAAATATTTTTCAATTCATTCGGATCTTTTTCTAAATCATAAAATTCCCACGTTTTTGGAGTATGATTGTAAATTATTTTTTTATTGTTTGCTCTTATGCAAAAAATATTATGTTTTTTTGATGATGGCCAAGGGCCATAAAGTCCACCTGTTTCCACAAATGCCTCTCTCTCTATTTCTTCTTTTGATAAATTCAATAAACTTTTTCCTTGAATATTTTTAATCTTACTATCTGATGAATTATTTATAATATCTATAATTGTTGGGAAAATATCTATTGTTCTTGTTTGTTCATTAATTTTTTGTGATTTACTGCCTGGTATTTTTAAAATACAAAAAACTTTGATAGTATAGTCATATGTAAAAATTCCATAAAATTTTTCTCCCTTCTTCTCTCCTAAACTTGTACCATGATCAGAAAAAAATATTAAAATTGTTTTATTTTCAATTTTATTTTCTTTTAATGAATTAAGAATTGTTGAAACATAATCATCACATGATGGTAAATATGAATCGTACCGTTGAATGTTTTCTTCAACAGAATTAAAAAATTCATCATCATTATCCTCTTGATTATATTTTTTTACTATCTCTCTAACTAAGTGTTTATGCGTTTCTGTAAAATGAAGAAATAAAAAGAATTTACCTTTCTTAGATATATTACCAATTATTTTCTTATGTCTTTTTTGAAAATCAACTGTTTCTTCTTCAAATATGGTAATTTCATCAAATCCTTGATTTGGAATCACTGCTTTACTAATTATATCACAACTAGTATAGTAGCCAGATTTTTTTAATAGTTCAGGTATGGTAATTATTTCATCTTTTTTAAATTTAAAAATATTATAATATGCATTCATCCCATTTTTTGATGGATACATTCCTGAAAAAATAGAGTGCAAGGATGCAAAAGTATATGGTGCAGCAGTTATCATATTTGAAAAATAATGACTTTCATTTTTTAGAATATCTAATGTTTTACAATTTTTTAGTTTATCTTTTCTTAATCCATCTAAATTTATTAAAATTATATTAAAATTCTTTACTTCATCTTCCATCATTTCTAATTTCACCTAAAATTTCCAAGATTTATTGTTTTAATGATATTAATTCTGATATAGTATTTTCATCATTTTTTTTCTGATATAGATTATAGTCACTAATCGAATCCAATTCTAACCATCCATTTGTAATTTTGACTGCATTAATTTTTAGTCCTTCATTAATCATTGTTTGAATTAGATCAGTCATGTATGATTTTTTAAATGGTATATTTTGATTGAGTAAATTTATTCCAGTTGTACTTTTTAATTTAGCTTTCTGATAAATTTTTTTTAAATTTTTTACTCCATCATTTTTAAATTTCATTAATCCTATGTATTGCCCTTGAATTTCTTCTAAATTATTAACTTTCATTCCAATATTTGTAATAATTTCATTTTCATCCATTTTTAAGCTCTCAGCATCATCTAATGGGTTTTTAAATCTCATTTTCCAATATTTTTCCCATTTGGTATCTACAATTATAGATGAATCCCACTTTGAATCAATTAATTTCTTAAGAATTTTTTTTTCAAAAATTATGTCCCCATATGAAATTATTACATTTTCAGAAAGTTTTTCTTTTGCACAAAATAGGGTTTCAACCATATTTGTTGTGTCATAATTTTTATTATTTAAAAAAGCAACTTCTTTTAGTTTTATTTTATGTGCTTTATACCCTGTAACAATTGTTATGTCATTAATTCCACATGACTTAAAAACATCAATTTGATATTGTATTAACGTTTTACCAAACAATTTTACCATACATTTGGGTATTTCGTTTGTTAAAGGTTGTAATCTTTCTCCTTTTCCTGCTGCTAAAATAATTGCATTCATATTATTTTTCCTCACTTTCAAAAAATATTTTTATTAGATTTTTGTTATTTCCATCCTTCATTCTTTCTGGATGCCACATTGTTCCAATAATTTTATAATCTGAATGAATAAATGCTTCAATTGATTTATCTTGCTTATTTTTTGCTATAGGTTTTAGATTTTTACCTATATTTTTTTCAATTATAATATTATTATGAAATGAATTAACTGTGATTTCTTTTTTAGTTAAAAATGAAAATATTTCTTCTGTATTAATTATTATTTTATGGGATTTTCCTACATGTTTTTTATCTTTGGTTTTAATTATATTGCCGCCAAAAAATTCATTTATAATTTGCATTCCTCTACAAACTCCAAAAATTGGTATTTTTTTATTTATTGCATATTCTAGTATTTTATTTTCAGTTTTATCTCTTAATGGAAATTCCCCTATACTATCTCCTCCCGATAAAATAATGCCATTTAGATTCATATCATCTAGATATTTTTCAATTTCATCTAAAGAATTTGGAATTAATATTGGGGTGATGTTAATTTTTTCTAAAAATGATGGCCAATCATGACTCAATCCATCTCGATCATCAACATAATTTTCTGAAGGAATTATACGTGTAGATATGCCAATTCTTAATCCTTTCATTGTTGATCTACCCTTATTTGAATTGTTTTTAAATTATAGTTAAAATTATTTTATATACCCTAGTGATTTTAGCACTTTTCTTTCTTCAATATAGTCATCAATTATTTTATTTTCGAGTATGGTGATTTGACTATTTTCACAATCTAGAATTATTTTTGAAGAAGATGTTAATTTTTCAAAAATCACATCTCCGCATCCTATTGCAGCTGGAAGCGATAATTCAGCACAACGAATAGCCATATGTGATGCTATTCCTCCATATCTGGTAATTAATCCTTTAGGATTTTTTGTAAATATCCAATCATATCCCGGATCAGCATTTTCAATTAAAATTATTTTATTATTTAAATCTGGTATTGATGTGAGATCATGTAAATAAACAATTTCACTTGTGACTACTTTTTGAGTTGTAAAATTTGGTTTTGCAATGTGAGATTTAATTACTTCAAAGTCTTTTTTAGAAAAAATTATTGGTGGTAAAATCAAATTTTCATTGATTGATCTCTTTTTTCTTCGTTGAATAATTTTTTTCTTTATAAATAATTTAAAATCACTTTTGTTGAATTTTTTATATGATAAAATATCTAAAATATCTAAATCCTTTAATTCATCTCTAGAAAAGCCTAATTTTTCTCCAGCAATTACAATTAATTCAAGAGCTTCTGACAAGTTTCTTGTGAACTCAAATTTTAATTCCTCTCTTTGATTCAAAGAGCTTTTAATAAAAGTCATGAAATCTTCTTGATTAATTCTCAAACCATGATTTTCAAATATCTTGTCCAACTTAATATTCATAAAAATATCTATTTGGGGTTTTTCTGTATCAATAAATTTAACATTACTAAGAAATTGATCTGTATCCTTATATCTTCTAGCTGTAATGTCGTATGTACCAGGTCTTAGGTGACCATATTCTTTTAAAAAATCTTTTTTTAATATTTTTTTCTTTATAAATTTTTTATAATCTTCTCTAAATCTTGACAATGGAGTGTTGATAGAATTCATTAATGTCTCCGCCCAATTGGAATCAATTGAACTATGTTTTACAAGACTCTTTAGTAATATTGAACTAATAAATGCAATTCTTGCCATTGTTGAAAATGGGATGGTTCCATGATTTTTACAGTCATCTAGCAAAATTTGTGTAGCACTTAATATTTTTACATAACTTGATTCCTTTTTTATTTTTTTCAGGGTTTTTTCTCTGTTTTTTGTCATTATAATTAATGAATTATTTGATTTATTCAATAAATTAGAATAATCTTCAATTATTTTATTTGTAAATTCTAATAAAGATTCTTTTAGTTTTTTAATATCATTTTTAGTAAATCCATAATCTAATAATTCCTTTAATCTACTTTCAATCAAAAAATCATAACATGTGAATAATATTTCAAATTCAACTTTATCATGTAAATGCGGATTTTTTTCAAATTTATCAAAATAATAATCTAATAATTTTTCCTTGTTTTCTATATTTTCAGGAATTAATGAATTGAAACTTTTTCTAATATCTACATATGGTTTATTTCCAAATTTTATCATCAAATTTTTTTGTTTTATTTTTTGATACCCAATTACACGTCTTCCTTTTTCCCATGAATCTTCCATAATCAAATAATTGTAAACCGAATAATCCAGTGAATTAGGATTATTTCCTATTATTTCAGCTGGATTCCAGTCAGTCATATCTGAAAAAAATGTTTTTTTACCTAGAATATTTTTAGATTCTTGTTTATCTGTAAATCTTTTTTTAAGATCATTAATAATTTTTTGAGTTATTTCTTCATTTTGATTTTCTAATTTATTTCTAATAGATGTAATTGGTCTTACTTGAAAAACAATCACTTCCTTTTTACCATTAATTCCAAATTCAATATCTAAATAATTTATTGAAATAATCTTCTCTATTTCTCTTATTGCTAAAACTAGATTTTTCCATTTTTCAGGTATCTGTAAAATAGATATATTTCTAAAAATTCTAATTATATTATTAGATTTACCTTTAGTGACTCCATCAGTTAGATTACTATCCTCAAAATTAATTATGAAATATGATAATCCCTGTTTACTTTCTCTTGTTAAAACTACTCCACTTGTAATAACATCTGTTGTTTGATTTTGTACAAGTACTTGATTTTGTAAATTTCTATTTCCTTGTAATTCATATGATTGGATTACCATTGAAATAGCTTTTTGGACATCTTTTTTTGAATTAGAATTAACATTTAGAATACTTTCATAACTTCCTGCTTCTGATTTTTCAATGGAATCTTCTCCTTTTGCAGAACTCCGTACAATAATTTTTGAATTAAATTTTAAACAAATTTTCTGCAATATTTTTATTTTATCGTGATTCCAATCTTCAATAGTAAAGTCAAAAATATTTTCAATTTTTGATTTTTTTACTCTTTTTTTTAAGAATTTTAAAGTCTCTGATTTTGTTTGAAATTTAAAATTATTAGTATTTTTCATATATTCTACAATTTAAAATTACAATATCAATCTTTAACAAAATTTATGTCTACAAATATTTTATTAATAATTAAATAATTTTATTAACCTCCGATTCTGATTTAGTGTTTATAATGCCTGAAAATCTAAAATCTGAAATTTCTTATGATATTAATTCTAAAGAATGGAATAATGAATTATTAAAAAATCAAGCATCTACGGGGTATCAAACAAGTAATTGGCAGGAAACCTATAAGCGAACATATGATTCAAAACCATTTTTTATAACAATTAGTAGACCTAACGGTAAATTATTATCTCAACTTGGAGGTATAATCCACAAAAAACTTTTTTGGAGTAATACAAATTTGGTTACATCTTATATTGGTAATAAATTAAATTTACGTACCACCCTTAACTGGTTTTATGGTCCTATTATTCATGATACTGATTATCAACAAGAAATTATTAGTGAAATTTTATTATGTATTGATAAAATTTCAAAAGATAATAAAGTTGCAATTGCTACAGGAATTTCATCTCCATTAGAAAAACCTATTCCAAATTCTTTTTTTAGTGCTGTTGGATATAGAATAAAACCTTGGACAACTTACATTACCAATTTACAACAAGATAAAGAAAAATTATACAATTCATTAAATAAAAAAACTCGATACGATTATCGTAAATCTCAACAGCAAGAATTAACATTTGAAATTGCTGATACTAAAAAATCTTATGATGAATTTAATGATTTAAAAATAAATGCAAGAAAAAATAAGGGTGAAAAAATTAAAAAAAATAATGTTTTCTTTGATGCACATCGTGAATTATTATATAAACATGATTATGAAAAATTATTCCTTGTAAAAAATAGTGGTGAAGTTATTGGAGGTATTCTTGGTATTATTTTTAATGGTAATGTAATACAACATGGTGTTGGAATATCTCCTTCAACTAAACTTTTAGCTGGTACATCTATGACATGGAATTCATTACAATGGTGCATTGGTAAAAAATATTCTACATTTGATATGGGTGGCGCAAATCCATTTCCTGATTCTTCAAAAGAAAAATCCATTGATTTTTTTAAATCAAAATGGGGTGGTGAAAAATACTCTTATAATTTATACACAAAAATATTTGATAAAACTAAAATCAAAATATCTTCATTCATTAAAAATCCTAAAAGATTTTAAATAATTTCATATGTTTTTAAACTATAATTTAATATAATTTGTGTCATGAATTTTTATATTTAATTTTAAACAAATATTCTATTTTACTCATTAATTAAATTTGTAGACATTTTTTAGTATTTGAATACATTATGTGTTGTATAAAGATAACAAATTAAATACTTAAAATTAAATGAAAAATCATGACTCTTTCTCATGCCTACAAGAATATTTCAAGATTTCGCCGACGATATGGTGTTGTTACTGGGATTAGATCAATTATACATTATTTTTTTGTTGCAATAAGAAAATCAAAATTAAATTCTAAAAATTCTATAATTGAAGTTAATGGCACTCAATTAGAAGTAATTCCTGGGGATCTTGGTACATCATTTGAATTACTAATGTTTAAAACACATGAACCGTTTTCGACCCAAATTGTTAGAGAAACACTACAAAAAGGTATGACTTGCTTAGACATTGGTGCAAATATAGGATATTACGTAACACTAGAAAGTAATGTAATTGGTGATCAAGGAAAGATCATTGCAATTGAACCTTCTCCACTAAATTTTGAATTTCTTAAAAGAAATGTGGCATTACAAAACAGAACAAATATTGAAGTTTTTAATTTTGCAGCAGGAGAAAAAAATGGACAAATTAATTTTATTATGGATGAAAATGAATCTAATAGTGGTAGGGTCATTTCTGATGATAAACTTTCAACATGGTCTGGTCCAGTAACTAAACTTCCGGTTAAAACTATTGACTCATTTCTAGATGAAATCAAACTAGATAAAATTGATTTCTTAAGAATGGATGTTGAAGGATATGAATATAATATTTTTCAAGGGATGAAAAATACTATAAAAAAGTCAAAACCCATTATTCAAATCGAAGTTCATAAGTCTATCATGGGAATTAAAACTACCAAAAAATGGTTAGATGAATTAAAAGATGAAGGTTATGAATTAAAATCATATATTGCTAGAGAGCTTGATATTCCTTTCATTGGAACATTAAATGATGTAAAACATTATGATCTGAATGAATTAATTAGTAAGTTAGACAATGGTGAACTTCCAAGCTTTTTCATGCTCACTTTAGAAAATAAGAATAACTCTTGAAAATTAAACTAATAATTGTTATTTAGTTAAAACATACATGTGAAAACAATTATTTTTTGTAGGGCTGGTTAATTCATAATTAATATACGATCTAAATAATGGGTATAATTCTTTAATTAATCTTTTTTTAATTTTTACTTTTTCTAATGTTTCTAATTTATTTGCCATTTCAATTAAAAATGGACTATAAGGCCTTAGTCCAATACTCCAGAATTTAATTAAATTATTTGATAAATATGTTGAATGGAATTTAATTTTAAATCCAGTATTATTAAAAATTTTTTTCCATTCATTATGACTGTAACAATGTTTTACATTATCGTGAATTCCTCTATCTAAAATTTTTGCCCATTTAAAATTATTTTTAATATATTGATTAAAAATGAGATGTTTTCTAAATTTCTCATCTGGTAAAAATAAAATCACTTCGCCATTTTTATCAAGAATACGAAAAATTTCAGAAAGAGAAAATTCTGGATCATCAATCCAATAAACGATATTACTAAAAATAGTTTTAAATTTATCGTTCTCAAAAAGAAATTTTTTATTTAAATTATGTTTAACTAATTTTTTATAAATTTTATAATTTTTTGCTTTATCGAGAAGATTTTCTTTCCAATCAATTCCAAAATCAATTTTTTTATTTGCACTTTTAATTATTTTTGGTTTTATAGATGAAGTTTGATTATGAATATCTTTTCCATGAAAATATTTTTCTGTATTATTAATTGTACTATAAACATCAAAAGATGAAGATGTTTGTCCTAAAAAATGTGTAAATGTAAAACTACCATCTCCACAACCTGCATCTAGAATAGGACTTTGAAATGGTCTATTTTTTATTTGTAATGAATCTAACGTTCTCCATATAGCTGTTTCTGGTCTTAACCAATATACATTAAGAAAATTTTTTAAAATTTTTTCAGTGAAATCCAACACCAAATATTTTAAATAGGTGTTTATAATTTAATTGAAATTAATAACTACGGTGTTATAAAAAATATATCATGATGAGAAATTAATATAAAAATATTATATGTATTATTTTAAGTTTTAATATTAATAATTTAAAAATTAAGATACGATTAAATTTTTTTATTTATTAAAATAAGAATTAAAATATTAAATTTATTTTTGTTTGTTCAAAAATAAAATCATTCAATTTTTTTTTCATACCACCACATTTTTAATTCATAATTATTTTCAGTAAATATTTTTTTACTACTTTTATTGTGCACCATTATTCTTCCAACAAGTTTCTTAATACCTATTTTTTTAGCTTCATTTTCAATTATAATTAATGCTTTAGTAGCTATGCCTTTGTTTTGATATTTTTTATCAATTATTATGCTTACATCACAATCCAAAATACGTACATACCCTACATCTTTTTCACCGTAACATATGATCCAATTTATAAAATTTGGATTATTTTTTTGTTTTTTTAGATAATCATAATGTTCATTTTTTAAAATAATTTCCTGATTGTAAAAATTTTTTTTAAATTCTTCAAAATTTCTTAATTTTAGGATAAAATCCCAATCTTTCTTAAAAACTTTTCTTAATTTAATTGAAATCATTTTACTTTAATTATTATACAAATATCTCTTTTAATAAATATAAAAATTCACCTGCTAAAATCTTAATTCTTAAGAAAAATAAATAAATAATTTATGATATTATAATAATTCATAATTTACCTCTAAATAATTTGTGGCGCATTTATCTCAAAAATATTTAACTTATGGAATAATATAGCTGAATATAATAAAAAAATTTGAATAATCATGAAAAATAAAACTATAGTTTTGTTTCGGACTGCAGGAGGCAAAGCCAAAAATAGACAACTTGGATTGGGGCATATTTTTCGAGTAATTAACATTGCAAAAAAATTACAGAAAAATTGTGAAATTTATTTTTTAATTGAAGATTTTGGAGGAGTAGAAAAAATATTAAAAAGTTATAATTTTTTTAATATTAAAAAAATTACAAATGATATAAATTTAGAAAAAGATTTAGAAATCACTTCTGATAGTATTAAAAAAATTAATGCTGAAATATTAGTTGTTGATCATTTTGGTGTAAAAAATAAGTATTTATCAATAATGAAAAAAAATATCAAAACTGTTTTAATTACAGACTTAAAAAAATTTAATTTTGATGTGGATCTTGTAGCAAATGGTTTCATTGGATTTAAAAATAAAATTTTTAAAAATAATTTTGGTGCAAAATGTTTACTTGGTCCAAAATATCAAATTTTAAATAAAAATTTTCATAATAAAAATATTAAGCTAAATTCAAAATTTAGAATTTTAGTCACATTTGGAGGTTATGATGAAAAACAAATTTCAACTGTTGTAGCTAATTCTTTGAAAGTATTTTTAGATCGAATAGAAATTAAAATAATTTTAGGGCCTGTAGCTAAAATAACTAATGAATTAAAAAATCTAAATAAAAAATATCCAAATCAAATAATCATTCAAAAGGATGTGAAGGACATGCACAAAGAAATTTTAAAATCTAGTTTTGGTATTTGTAGTGGAGGTTTAACTACTTATGAATTTGCAGCAATGGGTATACCTTTTATTATGATATGTGATGATAATCATCAATTAATTACTGCAAAAGAATGGAATAAAAGAAAAATTGGAATAAATTTAGGAATTGTTAATGACACTATCATAAAAAGACTTAATCTAAAAATTGAAAAAATCTTAAACAATAAAATAAAATTGAAAAATGGAATAGATGTGGTGGATGGACTAGGAAGTGAAAGAATTGCAAATGAAATACTTAAAATCTAACATGAAGCATGGAAATCATTAATGAGTAATATTTTAGTTATTTGTGCACATCCTGACGATGAAAGTCTAGGTTTGGGTGGAACTCTGGCATTTCATGCAAGCCGTGGCGACACTGTACATGTTCTCATGTTTGCTACAGGTCAATATGGTAGAGATGAATCCGAAAAAGGAATTTCTGAAAGAAAAAAACAAGGTGAGAAGGCATTTAAAATTTTGGGAGTAAAAAAATTTCAATTTTTAAATTATGGTGACCAAAAACTTGACATAGTTCCACTAACCGAATTAACAAAATCCATTGAAAACGCAATTAAAAAATGGAAGCCAATTATAATATACACTCATTTTTGGGGTGATGTCAACCAAGATCATAGAAGGGTGTATGAAGCAACTTTAATAGCTTCTAAACCAAGATTGGGTTCTTCTGTTGAACAAGTAATATGTTACGAAACTCCGTCTTCCACAGATATTACATATGGTTCAGATAATTTTACTCCGAATTTTTTTATAGACATAAAAAAATTTATCAAGAAAAAAAATAAAGCTGTAATTCAATACAAAAAAGAGATTTCAACTTTTCCACATCCTAGATCACTTGAAGCAATAAACAATCGAGCAAAGTTTTGGGGATCTATTGTTAATTTAGAGTATGCAGAAGCATTTGTAAAAATTAGAGAAATTCAGTCTGGATAAGATTTTAAAATTATCGATCATCATTTTTATATCAGGTTTTTAATTAAATAATAAGTTGGATAATTCTGAATTTTTAAATAAAACTATCCTTATTACCGGTGGTTCAGGTTCAATTGGAACTTATCTGACAGAATCCCTCTTAAAAAAAAATTGTAAATCAATTAGAGTTTTCTCTAATAGTGAATATGAATTATATAATTTAGAAAAAAGGTTTAGTGATTCTAAAAAATTGAGAATATTTTTGGGAGATATACGAGATAAAGATAGACTCAAAGTAGCAACAGATGGTGTAGACATTGTATTTCATGCAGCTGCTCTTAAGCATGTGCCTATTTGTGAATTCAACCCAATTGATGCAATTCAAACTAATGTAATAGGAACACAAAATATCATTGAAGCATGTATATCTTCTAATGTTGAAAAATTTGTATTCATAAGTACGGATAAAGCTGCTAATCCTCAAAGTACGTTAGGGGCTACAAAGCTATTAGCTGAAAGATTAACTATTTCTGCTATGGCATATAGAAAATCACTCACAAAACCAATTATGTACTGCATTAGATTTGGAAATGTAATAGGAACTCGTGGTTCTGTTTTAGAATTGTTTTTAGATCAAGTAAAAAAAGACGAACCATTAACAATTACAGATAAAAAAATGACACGATTTACTATGACAAAAAAAGAGGCTGTGGACTTGATTTTATCTACAGTTAATGTTGCAAAAGGGGGAGAAGTATTTGTATTGAAAATGAAAGCAATGAATATTTTGGATTTAGCAAAATCTGTCATTTCACTTTATTCAAAAAATCCTGAAAAACATGAAATAATTGAAACAGGAATTCGAGAAGGAGAAAAACTTCATGAAAATTTAATTACAAAAGAAGAAGTAACAAGATTTAAAGAATTTAATGGAATGTATGTACTTCCACCACCAAATTCTAAAGAATATGAAAATTTCCCTATGCTTAAAAGTAGTTATTCTTCAGATCAGGGTGAATTAATGCAAATTGATGAAATTAAACAGATATTAAATAAAATTTTGTCTGATAATGATTTTTAGACTTTTTTTATTACTGAAGTTACATAATCAATTTGTTTTTCAGTCATGGTGGGAAAAATGGGAAGTGAAAGTATTTGATCTTTAATTTTATTTGCATTTGGGAATTCTGAATTTTTAAATTTATTTTTATTATAAGACATTAAGTGTAAAGGCAAATATTGAACACTAGTTCCAATTCCGGAATTATGTAATTTTATAAATAATTCATCTCTCGTAAGAGGAAAATCTGAATTAACTTTAATTGTATAAAGATGAAAAATATGATTTCTATTTTCTTCTATTTTTGGAATAATTATTCCTTTAATTTTTTGTAATTCATTATCATATTTTTTAGCAATTTTTATTCTAAGATTATTAATTTTTCTAATTCTTTGAATTTGAGAAAACCCTAATGCAGATCTTATTTCATCTAATCGATAATTATATCCTAATTCAATAATATCGTATTTCCATTTTGTATGCTTTTCACGTTCTGGTGGCAACTGATTCATTCCATGAGATCGTAGTAAAGTTATTTTTTTAAATAATTTCATATTTTTTGTAGTTATCATTCCGCCTTCACCTGTGGTAATAATTTTTGTTGGGTAAAAACTAAAACATCCCATGTCTCCTATTTTTCCACATTTCATTTCTCCATATTTTGAACCTAATGCATGTGCACAGTCTTCAATAATTTTTATTCCATTTTTTTTTGAAATTTGAAGTATTTCATCCATATTACATGCTTGCCCACCATAGTGTACTGGAATAATTGCTTTTGTTTTCCTGTTAACTTTTTTCTTTATTTGTTCAGGTAAAATATTGAAAGTATTTTTATCTACATCAACTAAAATTGGTTTTGCACCACAATAAGTTACTGCATCAGCCGTAGCAGCAAATGTCATGGTTGGTACAATAACTTCATCTCCTTTACCAATTCCAATAGATTTTAGACAAAGATGAAGTCCATGAGTAGCACTTGAAACTCCAATTGAGTGTTTTATATCAATGAATTTTGAGAATTTCTTTTCAAATTTTTTAAGAAAAGGACCGTTTGTTAACCATCTTTGATTAAGTGCATCCATGATCATTTTTTTATCGTTATCTGTAATCCAAGGTTCAAAATATGGTACTTTTAACATATTAAAACAGCCTTAATTGTAGTATAAAAACACAATTAACTAAAATCAAATTAATATTCAAAATTAATTAGTCTACCAAATCATTTATGTGAATAGAAATAATCAGATAATTAAAGATGAAAATTAACAAAGGACAAATTAGTCTAAATGATAAAAAAAATAACTTTATTTTTGAAATAAAGAGAGGAAAAGGACACCTCCTTGCATATATGGTGAATAGAATTAGATGGCATCTTTATCCGAGAATTAAGCATGTAAGTAAATTTCCTGATCATATAGATATTGAAATTTCTAGTGCTTGTAATTTAAAATGTCCAATGTGTTATACTGTAACTGATGAATTTAAAGAAAAAATTCAAGTAGGTTTAATGGATTTAAAACTTTACAAAAAATTGATAGATAATTGTAAAAAATTTAAACCATATTCAATTCGAATAAGTTTTAGAGGTGAAGCATTTCTACACCCAAATATTTTTGAAATGATTGAATATGCTAAAAATTCTGGAATAAAAGAAGTATCCTCCTTAACACATGGAGGTATGTTAAATGAAGAAAAATTTAGAAAATTAATTGATCTTAAGTTAGATTGGCTTACAATATCCTTTGATGGGTTAGGAGAGGAATATAATAAAATAAGAGCTCCAAATAAATTTGATGAACAACTAGAAAAGGTTAAAAGATTTTCAGAAATTAAAAAAGAATTAGGTGTAGTTAAACCATTAATTAAAATTCAAACTATTTCATCTGCAATTGAAAAAAATCCAGAAGAATTTTACAATACTTTTTCTTCAATTTCAGATCAGATTGCTACAAATCCATTAATTGACTTTTCACATACTGTAATTGATGAAAATTTTATTGAAAATTTTACGTGTCCACAACCATGGCAAAGGTTGGTAATTGGTAGTGATGGGAAGGCAATGATGTGTTCTATGGATGAAATGGGAAGTTATATTGTTGGTGATCTAAATACTGAAACAATTCAAGAAGTTTGGAATGGCAAGAAAATGAATAAAGCTAGAGAAATTCACATGAAAGAATTAGGAGTTAAAGAATTACCTCCATGTAAATGGTGTATATATCCTAGAAAAACTGAAAATAAGAATATTCTTGTAGGTGATAGAGTAGTCCCTAGTTTTGACTATGTTAATTGGAAAGAAAAAAATGAAAATGTTTCAACAAGATATAGAAAAAATTCAAAGGAGTAAAAAACAAAATATGAAAAATATGAAAATAGGGTCTAAAGTAATTGGAGATAATAAACCGGTATATATTATTGCAGAAATAGGGGGCAATTTTTCTACTTTTGAACATGGAAAAAAATTAATTAATTCAGCAATTTCTTCTGGAGCTGATGCCGTAAAAATTCAAACCTATAAAGCTGAGAACTATGTTTCAAAATTTGCTACTTTTAATATGCCTGGAGTGGGAGGAAGAAAAAATCAATTAAAAATAATTAAAAAAATGGAATTGGATTTTGATATTCAAAAAAAACTTTACAATTATTGTAAAAAAAAGAAAATAATAATATTTTCAACCCCCAGTCATATTTCAGATATCCAATTTCTTGATAATATCGGAAACCAAATTTATAAAATTGGTTCAGATGATTTAACAAATTTACCCTTAATCAAAGAGATAGGAAAGTTACAAAAATTAACTTTTATTTCAACAGGGATGAGTACTATTAAAGATGTTAGATTAGCTGTTAAATCATTTTATTCAACTGGAAATAAAAAATTAATTCTCCTTCATTGTGTAAGTATGTATCCATTTGAAACAAAATATGCAAATTTAAAAGCAATACACACTATGAAAACAGAATTTAATATTCCTGTTGGATGGTCAGATCATTCAATTGGAACTGAAATTTGTATTTCTGCAGTAGCTTTAGGTGCAAATGTAATTGAAAAACATTTTACTTTAGATAAAAATGAAAAAGGTCCAGATAATATTCTTTCGGCAAATCCAAATGATCTTTTATCGTTATCTAATACAATTAGAATTATGGAACAATCCAGAGGAAATGGAATTAAAGTGCCTGCTAAATGTGAATTAGGTAATGTTAAAGATGTTAGAAAGAGTGTTGTTGCCGCAATCAAAATCTTAAAAGATGTTAAAATTACTAAAGATATGCTTGAAGTTAAACGTCCTGGAACTGGAATTTCTCCAGGAGAATTAAATAAAATTATTGGAATGAAATCTAATAGAGTAATTGATTATGATAAACCGATAAAATGGGAATTTTTAAAATAATTATATTTTTTATTAGGTGATATTTTTTGATTTTTTTAATATTATTTTAGAATTTTCTCCTTCATTAAATAATATGTCCATTATTGATAAATTTGGTATAAATTCACCATGAATTTGAGAGTATGTTGGATGAATAAAATTTTCATACACCAAATTAATTTTTTCTTTTTTAAATAAATTTTCATCAAGATACTCTTTACCCATAATTCCTGAAAAGTATGAATCGGCATTAAGCTTTTTACAAATATTCAATAGTTTAATTGAGCTTGAACCTGTAACATTTAATTCTGAAGAATAAATAATTTTTGTTTTAATATCTAATATTTCAATAAAATATTTAATCAAGGCTAAATTCAAATCAATTAATTTTTCCCATTTATTATTTAAAATTGATTTAATGTCATTCCAATAATCATTAAAATAAGGAGCACGTTGATAATTATTTTCAATTGCTACGATATGTTTAGATATCCATTCATCATTAGCAATTTTTACTTCATTTAGTTTTTTTTTAAATGGATCAGAAACCGGAACTGAAATCCACATTGATCCTTGCTCTTGTTTGATTTTATTCCTGTTATCCCATGCTCTAATTGCATATTGTGCATCATCAAAACATACAAAAATATCACACGTTTGAATTTTTTTAAAAAATCCTAAATAAGGAAAATAACCTGGTTGTCTAATAGCAATTAATACCATTTTAAATTAATTTTCTTATATGAAAAGTAATTTTAAGTGTTTTATTATGCTTTAATCTATAATGAATTTATTTTTGCCAATTTTGGGTTTTTTTCTAAAAATTTTACAATACTAGTTAAAGAAAATATTGTATTTTTAGGAAAATTTTTAATGATTTCTTTGATCAATTTAAAATCATTTGGATAATCTACTACTAAACGATAATTTGAATAATCCACATTATTTTCATAATTTCCTAATTTGAAGATTTCTGGATGTTTCCAGATATATTCTGTTACATGTTCTCTATCTGAAGGTTCAAAACTTTCTTTCCATGCACGTTCAAGAGCACTAAACCGAAAAATTTCAACAGCATATCCTTTAGGAAATCCATTAAAATCTTCTACCCACACATTATTTATTTTTTTTATAGTATTACTTAGATAATCAAAATCATTTTTTTCAAATTTGTTTATACATTCTTTAATAATTTTATGATCAATTAATGGTGAATCTGCAGAAATTCTAACAATAATTTTTGCACATTTTTTTTTTGCACATTGATAATATCTATCAAGTACATCATTTTCATTTCCTCTAAAAACTTCAAAATTTAATTTCTTAATATAATTTTCAATAAGATCATCTTTTTTAGATGTTGATGTAGCAACTAAGATTTTTGTATTTTCACATTTTTTTATTTGATTCATAACATAATGCATTAAAGGGTAATTCTTTATGGGCATCATTACCTTTCCAGGCAATCTAATAGACCCCATTCTTGCTTGAATAATAATTATAGTCAACTAAAGTAAAATTATTTGTTTAAGCTATAAAAAATTAAATTAGTAATTAATTCCGGTTATTTTGTCAAATATTTATGCAAAAAATGATTTTTTTATAAGAACTTTTCTTAATTTGTATTGAATAGGCGATAAATATTTGTTATTTTTTAATGGAAAAGTAATAGTTTTTGCAAAAATGATAATTAGATTTCAAAAAAATCTAATAATTCAATATTTTGTTCATAATTAAAAAATGAAATCAAGAAATCTTGTTTTAATTTTGAATCCTGATATTTTAATATGTCATTTTTTTTAACCGCAATAATTTTTTGTGGTAATTGATCAATTAATGAAAGAATTGCAACATTATGTTTTATCATTTCTTGATATACTTCATTAATTTTAATCTCTTCAAAAGTATTTACTAAAATAATAGGTTTTTCAAATAGAACTGCTTCAGTAGTTACTGTAGATGCGGGTAAAGAAATTATAATATTACAAATATGCATATCTTCAAATAATGAGTGAGTACTACAAATAAAATTATTTGATGGATATAGTTGAGAAATAATTTCTTGATTTACTTTATCTCCTGGGTGTGGACGAATCAATACTATAACATCTAAATTATTTTTGAATAAATTAAAAAGTTTATCCAAGATAATATTATCTGGACTTTTTTTAAAAAGACGAAATGATAACGGGATTAAAATTATTTCTTTATTTTTAAGTTTATATTTTTGTAGAATTTCATCTCTTGAAATAGAATTTTTAATTTTATTAAAATTATAATATGAAGGATGGCCTATTGTGGCGACATTATTTTTAGGATAATTTCCTTTTTCTGTAAGGAGTTTTTTATAAAAATCGCCATACACTAAAGTTAGATCAGGGATTGGATTTCCAAGTGGAAATTTCTCTGTACATATTTCTGGAGCCATATAATCTGGATAGTCTGATGGAATTAATCCGTGCTGAACTCCTATGGTTTTTATTCCTAGTTCTTTAGCTACAATTTCAATAGCTTTAGCATATGGACCAGCCTCATAAACTTGAATTATTGTTGAGGGTTTAGTTTCTTTCAAAAATTCCCTAAAATTTTCCATTATGTAAAAATAATACGGAAGATGTGGATAAAGAAAAATACTTTCTATTGTAGGTTTAAGATATGATGATAGTGAAACATTTTGATATGAAAAGATTTCTTTAAGATCATATTTTAAAAATTCTTTAATTGACTTTTCTAAATTTTTTATTAAATTTTGTGTATCTCTTGAAATTGATTGTTTTAAAATAATTTCCATTGGAATCCACTCTTTTTCAAATGTTAATCTTTCTTGCAGTGATTTAACATCACCTTTAAAAGTATAATCTAGGTCTACACATAAGTAGGGAATTTTTTTTTCGCTAAAAAGTTTAACAAATGGTTCAATAAAAAATTCAATATTTTTAATTTTACCATTTGTAATTGTTGCTTTTCTTCTATAAATTCCTGGTGAAGTTATTAAAACATAACCTTCAGGAGGTTTTTCAAAAATATTCTGTTTAAAACATTCAGTACGTATTTTTTCTTTGTTTTGTGTAATTTTTTTATATCTTGATTTTTTTATTTTATTTTTTATTTTATTTTTTATTTTATATGTTGAGTATGAACTATCTATTTCAAATTTAATTTTTTTAAGTTCACATATTTGTTTTATTAGATCTAATTTATTATAACATCCTTTGATGTATATTATTTCAGGATTATGATCATCAATAATTGAAAAAAATTTTTCAATAAAAATTACTGCTTCTTTATATTTGGGATGAATTATCGGCGATACGAACCACCAATATGAAATATTTTTTAATGAAAACCATTCTAATATACTTTTATCCTTAATTATTTTACTTGGGATTTTAAGATAATCTTTTGCATGAGAAAAAGAAAATAATTCTAAATCTTCTGAATCTATTTCAATTTTTTCTTTAGAAATTATTTTTTGCTCTTTTTTTTCATACACATATAATTTTGTCAATTCTAAATCTTCTTTTAATAATTATATTTAAAACAATATTTGTAGAACAATTAATTATATTCATAGATTAATTGATTTATAGCTATAATTTGTTCATTATTGCTTCAAAAAGATGTAGTCGAAGGTCTTAGTGAAATTGTAAAAACCTGGATTTGATTAAAGAACTAAATGATAATTATATTGAAAAATCTTAAATGCTCAATATATTAACAAAAATATGAAATTAATCCTATAATTTTTAAACTTTTAATTTATTTTTTACAAAATTAATAGGATCAACAGGAGTTGGATCAATTCCTAGCAACACAGATCTATAAACTGTCGAATAATCTAATAGATAAATTAAATTAATTATTTTTGAAAGAATATTTCCTTTATTTGAATAAATTTCATTATATTTAATATTTTTTTCTTCAAATAATTCTTTTAGAATTTTCCATCTTTCTTTTGTTTTAATATAATCATTATTACCTTGAATTAAAATTGGATTAATAATAGATTTTTTATCCCATGCAACAATTCCATTATGACAAGCTTCAATTACATCTTCTGTAATTGCATGCATTTTTGTATTTTCTTGTAATGAATTTTTAAATCTAATAGCAACAGCTTGTAATCCCCAAGGATAATAAATTAATGGAATACCAGTAATTTGTTTTGCTATGTTTAATGCAGTATTTTCTTCAGTTAAATTTTTTGATTGAATTTTTTCTTTAATTTTTTCTAATTCTAAAATTGATTCTTCAATATCTTCTTTTTTAATTGGTAAAACTGATTCTAAAATTTTTAACATCGAATACAAAAATATTGGAAATGATACTCGTGGAGAATGTTTCATCTCAATTTTTCTATATTCTATACTATTTTTTAAACAAATTTTTTCCATTTTCCCTCCACTGGAAAAAGCAATAACTTTTGCATCTGTTTGAATTGCAGATTCTAACACTGATAGTGTTTCTACGGTATTGCCTGATACACTGGTGGTAATAACTAATGTTTTTGAATCAATAGTATTTGGTAAATGATATCCTTTTACTAATGTCACATGAATATTAGTTTTAGAAAGAATTGCTTCAAAAATATCCCCAATTGCACCTGAACCACCCATACCTACAAAAACTATGTGAGAAATTTCATTAAATTCAATTTTTTTATTTTTTA
>Ga0308019_10000146_pt1 | contig 43116 bp, 28 predicted proteins | sample Neamet284_FD_203135 | JGI IMG/M metagenome (GOLD analysis project Ga0308019, IMG submission 203135) | Marine microbial communities from water near the shore, Antarctic Ocean - #284 | ecosystem: Environmental > Aquatic > Marine > Unclassified | place: Southern Ocean | collected 2014-10-01
CTTCAATCTTTTCAACCATCAACAGAGTTGCAGCTGCTTTGGGGTCTCCACCAGCACTTGCAACAAGAGATTTGTATCCTGCTGCTTTCGCTTCAAGAAGAGTTTGTTGGCCTTCTGCTTCTGCCTTGTATTTTGCAAGTATAGCATCTGCTTGACCTTGAGCAATACGGCGTTGTCGCTCAGCCTCAGCATCAGCGGCAATTTCGATTTGTTCCTTTGCGACTTTTTCCCGGGCGATATCAGCAGCACGAAGACGCTCGCTTTCAAGTGAATATTGTGCTTTTTCGATTTCTTCCTGTGCTTTGCGTTGAGCGACTTCAGAACGTTGTCGTGCTTCAGCTTCTCTTTCAGCAAGAATTGCATTTGAAAGGGCAATATCTGCTAGACTCAAGTTGACGCCTTCAATAGCAAGTTTCTGTTGGTCCTGAACTGATATTTCTTCACGACTCACAGCCGCTGCAATTCCCATTTTGGATTCGGAGTCCGCTTCTTGAACAGCAATTACTTCGAGTTTCTTTGCAAGCGCTTTTCCAGCAATGGCATTTGATTCTCTCTTTTGAACTTCGATTTCTCGGTTCGAATCTGCTTGTGCCACTTGTATTTGACCCATCTCAAGTGCTTTTGCTCGGTCACCCGTTGCACCTGCAATTGCTTCAGCAGCTGCTTTTGCACCAATCGAGACGATATAATCAGCTTCGTCGGTAATGTCGGTAATGTTGACGTTGATGAGATACAATCCGATCTTATGCAATTCGGAGTCGACGTTACTGGACACCATGCTCAAGAATGCTTCACGGTCTTGGTTGATTTGTTCAATGGTAAGGGTAGCAACGGTCAAACGAAGTTGACCGAAAATAATCTCACTTGCCATATCTTCAATTTGAGGCTGAGAAAGTCCGAGAAGACGTTCAGCAGCGTTCTGCATGATTGCAGGTGAAGTCGAAATACCAATCGTAAATGTTGATGGTACGTTGATACGAATGTTCTGTTGAGACAATGCATGTTGCAAGTCGATACGGATGGTCATCGGTTTGAGGTCAAGGTATGCGTAGTGTTGAATCAATGGCCAGACAATTTTACCACCACCGTGGTAACATGCCGCTGCACCACCATCTTTGACATTACCATAGACGACCAAAATCTTGTCAGATGGAGCCAATTTATATCGGCTTGTGGCAATATAAATAGTTCCCATTAAAACCAAAGCAAACAAAAATATACCAATTACTGCGATTGAAGTTCCTACGCCCATATCCCTTCATGCGAGGGGTCCTTTATGAGCCTTCACCCGTCACTTGCGCTTTGCATCTTCTCGAGAAAATCACTCTTCTTCAGCGGTGACTGAAGAAACTGAAAGCGGTTTGACAATGAGCGTTTCTCCAATGACATTGACAACTTCGACGAATTTACCTGTTTTGAGCCACATTTTTTCGTCTTCAAGTACGGCGTCACATGTTCGCATAGCATTTTGAAATTCCACTTGGACTTGACCAGTTTCACCTGCTCGAATATCCATGTAGACCTTACCTTGGGCGCCGACGGCCAACGAATGTTTGACCGTTCCATCCACTTCAAGAGATTTCATGACTTGGAATACCTTTCCAATAATCCACATTGAAAAAGTGCCTGAAACGATTGCTACGGCGATGGCGAGGAGGTCTGAACCGTCACTCTGTGACACTGCTAGTCCCGCAATTCCAAACATCATGATGAAACTCAAGATTCCTTGGATGGTAAGCATGTGAAACACGCCTTCAGCACCCATGTCAAAGTCAGCATCAAATCCAGCGACTTCGAGTGCTCCATCTGCGACACCACCAATCAAAATAAGGACGAAATAAATCAGGAATAAAAAGGTCCCAATGATGGCCATGACTGCAAAGAGAATATCGATGCCAGTTATGGAGCCTAATCCTAAGAGGTCAAGAAATTTTGAAAAGAGGGACATAGTATCACTAGCTCATACTAAAGGGTTCTATTCTTCAACCTTCGCCTTTTGCTGCTTTAATATTGGGCGGATGTAGATGAAATAATAATGTCCAAATACAACAGGGCCGGCTGAAAGTCCGAATAACAGACCAACGCCCCAAGGAGGTAAATCGAGTGCCAATCCTATTGCAAGAATCATCAGCAACGTAATGAGAATCGATGCTTTTTCAAGAATGATCATAATGGATGATGCTCCATTGTTCACTCGTTCCTTCATGATGAATACATCACGTAAGCCTGCCATTTAATCACCTTAGAAGATGAGGTCAGACCATGAGACTTCACTCATCAGTACGATCATAATGTATAATCCAGCAATAAAAACGGTTGGATTCCGGCCTTTTTCAATTGTACTTTCAACTTGCTGAAGGCGTCCTTCATTGTCTCGAATAATGGCTGTTGCTTCCGAAGTCAAGTAATTTCCACCTTGGGTGAATTCGTTCTCGTTCTTCTTGGTTTGATACAATAAAAAAATAATTACTCCAACGATGACACCGAGGGCCGGTCCCAAAAGTATGCCAAGAGCCGAATTGAATTCAGTCCACATTGCTGCAGTCAAATAAAGCCCGAGTCCCGCAGTTAAAAGAGAAATTACACCTTTGCCTTTACTTTCGGTTGCATACTCCATGATTCTGCTAAGACCGCCTCCCTTTTCAACTCTGCCCCGTTTCACAGGTATTCAAGGGATGATGTTGAAGAACTTCGGACGCCAAGACTCTCCATGGCACAACTGCGGTATGCGATTTCTGGGCATCCCGTGGCTCATTCGCTCTCACCGCTTCTGTTCGGATTGGTTGTGTCCAACTTGGAAAAATTTGGCAAATCCATTGAATTTAAATTGAAAAACACGACCATTGAGTTGGTTGATTCTTCTGTCATCGAAGATGCCCTGGGATGGGGCTATGCAGGCCATACGCCACATGCACCTCAATGGGAATATACAGGGGCACCGTTTGGGAAATATCGAACGAAAACACTGTTCAATAGAGCGATTGAATCTGCTTTAGAGCACGAAGATGCAGACCCTCGCCTCGCTTCGAAGTTTGAATCCGAACTTGAGGCACAAAGCACCCACTCTCGCACTTTCTTACTTCACGCACAATCGTATCACCTCCCGACTCAATGTTTAGAACACGAAGTTTGGCTCAATCTAACATCGCCTCTTAAGCATCAACTTTCGAGTGAAGCGGTGTCCACAATTGATGATTCGATGAAACTTCAGGCGGTCAATGCATTGCGCTGGGATGGTCGAGCATGGTGGTGTGCTGGCGTTGATGGTTTCGGCGTAGTTTCAGTCGCTCAATACCACGGAGTCCATGTTGAAAAAGGGGCGCTATTGGGCATTATTGGCGGCGGAGCTGCGGCTCGGGCGACCGTTGATGCATGGCTGGGCGCAGGAGGTCGCGTTCGTTTGTATCCAGGAAGACGTCCTTTGGAAATTTCTTTGAATTTTGAGTCTGATGATTCAGACAGCCCACTCGATTTTGCTGTTGATTTTGATGGTGATGAAGTCGATGATTCTCTCTTCGAATTTTGTCGTCTTCGACTTAATCCCCGTTATGTGGGGATGGAAGGCGACTTTGAAACAAGAGTAGAGCATCTTGTGACGACTCCTTTAGACGGTCGTTGGATGTTGGTTGCTCAGCATTTGGAAGCATGGCGCCGTCTATGGACGCCTCAATATGCAGAATACCTTCCTTCGATAGGCTTGCTTCTCACCCAACTTATTCATGCCGAATCTGTCCTCGAAACATATGCATAACTCCCAAAGCAATTAGAATGATTACTCGAAGGGGCAGGTAGGGCTGGATATGATACCGAGGAAACAGTTGGTTTGTCTTTGTGTACTGATTGGGTTTCTTTTACCGAGTTTTGGCATACTGGTCTCCGCTCAACACCCTTCCGAAGACCAAAATTTCACGACTCCGCACAGTGGAATTGATTTCCCAGTCGGGTGGGAGGACATCACCTACAATTCCTCATCAGGTCAACCTCTACAGAACCAAATCCGTCTGCTCTATCCTGCAATGACTGCGGGTGAAAGTGCTGAGATGGCAGGAAATGGTCCGTTCCCTCACATTCAATTTTTCATGGATTCCGGGGAATCTTCCGATGGCTACATGGATTTCACTTCACGCTTAGTCAAGCGCGGATTTATCGTCGCAGTTCACGGACAAGTCTATGATTCAACCGACTTTGAAGAAATTCTTCTACAGACCATTGATGTCCATGAACGTCTCCAAGAATTGAATAATTCGAGTTCCAACCCCATTCTTGGTTCATTTGGCCAGTTTGATTTGTCTCATTGGGGAGTTGGTGGCCATGGAGTTGGAGCTGCTGGTGCATACGGAGCGTATCCCTATTGGCTGAATGAAGGTCGAACTGAAATGGTTCAACCTCCGCGTGCTTTGTTTGGATTGGGTGTCGATTTTTCTGATTGGAATGGCCAACATTGGGTCGATCTAGCCCCGCAGAGTTGGGTTCACAATCCCGCCTCACCTGCTGCAGCGTTGTTTTTGACCGGTTCTGCTGACGAGATAGCCCCGACCCTCGATGCAGAAACCGTACTTGCACAGGGTGACGGCCTTGGTTGGCAAATTATGCAGGTTCTTGGGGCAGACCATTATCAATATCAGGATACGAAATCGTTCATCGAAGAACTCAGTGATGGCGATGCTACTTTGACTCGAGAAGAACAAAACTCCATGGCTTCCGAGCATGTGAATGCGTACCTTGATCTTGCGCTTCGTGGCTCGCATGAACATTTCCGTGAAGCGTTTAATCGCCCACTCGGTCCGCATGTCGTAAGTGATAGTGGCTCCTATATTGTCGAAGACCTACTCGACAGTAATTTCTTGTTGGTCAATCATACATGGCTTGCTCCGAACGCTACGTCCACCTTTGGACCACAGATCACTGTGAATTCCTTTGTCAATTGGACATTGAGAGATGGCCGAACCTATGGTGAATTACCGAGTGGATGGGACCTCGATATCGAATGTAGGGTGTTAGGGATGAACATGACAGCTGGAAATTTCGATGTAAATGGAACTGCTCGATGTCTTTTCCCAATGCAAGATGTAGCACCTGGGCCTCACACTGCCCAAATGAGAATTTTTGTCGAAGGTGCTGCCTCTACAGTTGAATTTGATTTTGTTCGAACGGATGCCCCACTCGTACTTACGACTCCTGTTCCAGATATTGAAGTCGAACAGAGAGGGAGTGTACACATCAATGCATCTCTTTTTGGATATGACCCGGATGGGCAAGAAGTGTTCATCCACGCTGCGGAACTCGTCGGTGGTACCGTTTCCGATTTTTCGTTCAGTGTTGACCAAGATATGCGTGGGGTGACTGTAAACCACATTGTAACAGGAGAGATTGTCAATGGCGCTGACCTTCAACTCACACTCCGCGCTGGAGGAACTGGTGTGATTGATGAAGCTGAAACTACTTCGATGATCCGAGTCATTCCCGTTGATGACCCTGCGGTGAAAATTGCTGATGTACCCATGCAAAACTTCATCGAAGATGGAACCTCAATTCTTCTCAATTTTTCTGACTATGTCGAAGACCCCGAAGGCGAGATGCTGTTTGCAACTGTCGGTGGTGAAACCGATGGAATCTATGGCCCTATTTCTTTCACCCTCGCACATGGTCAAATGACCTTGACTCCGATTCCAAATGGTAACGGTGCTACTGTTGTTCATCTTTTGGTAGGTGATGGAACCAATGTACCTGTTGAATTAGATGTTCCTCTGTATGTAGAACCAGTCAATGATGCCATTATCGTCAATGAATCAGCCTGGTCCATTTCAATACCAGAAGATGGAAGTTTGTATCTCAATCTTTCCGACCTAGCATGGGATTTAGATGATGATAATCTCTTTTGGACCATTGAAAGCAGTTCACAATCGGTGAATGTCGTGCGTTCATTTTCTCAATTCATCGTCACACCGGTTTTGGATTATTCAGGATTTGATGCTTTGACTTCAATCAATATAACCGATGGTACAATGACGATTACTCGGACGTTGAATATTACCATCACCCCCTCCCCTGATGCACCTATCCTGATACTTCGAGAATTGAACCTCATCGATTCCACAGCAGGAAGTTTACAATGGTGGGTCTACGATGCTGATGGGGTAATCTCAGATGAAGTTGAAATCCAAGTGAATGGTAGCGTCATAGAAAATCTGTCTCATTCTTGTATCTATGACGCAGATGATTTAACCAACCGTTGCCTCTCTATGTTACCACTTCCAGCGTCTCACAACGGAACTGTTGAAATTCGTGTATCGGTACTCGATGAAGATATCGGGGCTGAAACAGTTGCATATATTTCGATAAACATGTCGGCATCTCAACCTGAACCGGTAATACAAACAACGGAACCCGATGGTTTTGAATTTTTTACTGCTAATATTCTTGCGACCCTGAGTTTGGTTGTTCTCATCATTTTAGGCAGCATCATTGTTTTTCTTCGAAAAGGGACGAAGACCTCTTCCGAGGCACCTGTTGTCGTAGTTAAAGAAGAAGTGGAAATTGAATTATCTAAGACGTCGAGTAGCGGCGGTTTATTGTCCCGTGCAGCACAAAAGAAGTGATTCAAAGTGGAATATTGCCATGCTTTTTGGGCGGGCTCCATTCCCTTTTGGATTGCAGGATGTCAAGGGCCCGACACAGACGAAGGCGACTCTCACTCGGCTCGATAACATCGTCCAGCCAACCGTTACGGGCGGCCACATAAGGGTCTCCAAATTTAGCCTTATACTCTGCAATCAATCGTTGTCGTGTTGCTTCCTTTTGATCGTCGGAAGCTTTAGCAATTTCACTGCGGTGAATGACATTAACCGCCCCTTCAGCACCCATGACTGCTAATTCTGCGGTCGGCCAAGCGATGTTGTAGTCACTTTGCAAATGCTTGCAGGACATGGCTAAATACGCTCCGCCGTATGCCTTTCGCGTCACAAGTGTAAGTTTTGGCACCGTCGCTTCTGCATATGCAAACAACAGTTTGGCGCCGTGGCGAATAATTCCACCCCATTCTTGAACAACACCGGGCAAAAATCCGGGCACATCCTCAAAGGTAACCAATGGAATGTTGAATGAATCACAGGTGCGGATGAAGCGTGCAGCCTTGATTGATGCGTCAATGTCAAGGCATCCTGCCAATACTTTCGGCTGATTTCCAACAACTCCAATCGTTTTTCCTTCCAAGCGAGCAAAACCAATGATGATGTTATCAGCATATGCTTCAAACAGTTCGACAAAGATACCATCGTCGACAATTTCTTCAACCACTTTGACCATGTCATAGGGTTTGTTAGGATTCTCTGGCACCAGCGTTTGTAAATCCAGATTTAATCTTCCGGCGGGGTCTGCAGTTTCCTCCCGAGGAGGGTCGGCCATATTGTGGTCTGGTAAATACGAAAGAATTTCAGTGGCTAAAGTGCAAGCATCTTCTTCATCTTCAGCAATCATGCAAGCAATTCCAGAGCGTGAAGCGTGGAGAGATGCGCCTCCAAGACCAGCGGCATCGAATTCACCTTCGAGAACTTCAGGAGTTTCCAGAGGCGATGAGAGGAACATTTGTCCATGTTCTTCTCCCAATATGGTAAAGTCTGCTAAACTTGCAGCGAGTGCAGATACCCCGACGACCGGTCCAAGAACTAAACTAATCATCGGTACTCGGCCACTGCATTGAACCAAACGATCCAATAATTCACCCGTACCAGCTAGGGCTGAAATTCCGTCATGGGCTCGTTGGCCGCCACCATCCCACATGCCGATAATTGGAGCCTTTACACGTTCTGCCATTTCGACAATCTTAGCAATTTTCTTGGCATGCATTTCACCCATACTTCCGCCATGCACACTGAAATCTTGTGCGAAACAGTAGATGCGTCGACCATTTACTGTGCCATGGCCTGCTACAACCCCATCGCCCAGTGTATGATGGAGGAACATACCGTTATCTGTTGAACGATGGGTGGCAAAAGAGTCGATTTCAATAAAAGAGTTTTCATCGAGAAGGAGGGCTATTCGGTCACGGGCAGTGCCTCTGCCACTGGTACGAATCGCTTCTTGGCGTTTCAATCCGCCGCCGAGACGAGCTTGCTCTCGCTTATACTGGAGTTCCTCGAGGCGTTCACTCGAATTCCCTGCCATATCTTCTCCACCTCTTCTCGGTTTTTCATTCAAGCGCTCATGAACGAAGTAAATTGTTCCCTTCTCCACAAAGGTTTGCAACTACTGCATCTTCGATTTTCATCTTGTTTGAAAGTGCCCAGTGAACTTTGACAACAACAGTGTCTGGTGCTGCAACCATGCCGTGTCCTAGAATCCCCATATCTATTTGTTTTCGGCCCTTAGAGTAGACATTCATGTCAACCGGTCCATGGATGCATTGATTGGTTACAACGATTGGAATCTCACGATTAATGCATCGGGTTAGGGCACGCCACAATTTGGTATTTTCTGGTGCATCTTTACCAGGGTCCTCGATCGGTAGATGGCCAAGGCCAGTACCCTGAATGATGATTGCTTGGACGCCGGTTAATACGATCGCTTCGATTTCCTCCGAATGAAGCCAAGGCCCAGCAACAAATTGTGCGATTCGAACACTTGTTTCATACTTCGTCGGTTGTTGACAGATTGGGCGAGACTCCGTTTTAGCGAGAGATTCTTCGTACCTCTCTTCCAAGGTGTGAGAGCATCTACCATTGTCAATGGTAATCATAGCAAGAGCTTCACAATTGACTGGCTGGAATGCATCTCTACGCGATGAATGTAATTTGCGAACACCAATCCCTGGATAGACTGCGCAGACTCCATCACTGTTGGATGCATGCATGACGACAACGACTCCATCGCCCGCATCTCCACAAGGTGCTGGGCCATGAGCAGCCCAATGGACAGCGGAAAGTAAATTTTCACTTGCGTCAGAAGAACCTCGGTCCGATGAACGCTGTGAGCCCACAAAAACAATTCGGCCAGGAGGAGTTTCGCCTTTACCCGCCCAAGCAAAACTCAAAGCCGCTGATGAAATATGCAATGTATCCGTACCATGTGTGACGACAACTCCATCGCACCCATCTTCAAAGGCTTGCTTTGAAGCCTGAATAATAGAATTCCAATGCTGTGGGCGGATGTCATCGCTGAACATATTACCAAGTTTGACCGCTTCAATATTGGCAAGCGTGGTGAGTTCTGGTAAACTCGCAATCAGTTCTTCAGGCTCAAAACGAGCCACGACTGCCCCAGTTGCATAGTCTACTTTTGAAGCAATAGTGCCTCCAGTGTGGAGGATTCGAACGCGAGGTAGTGAATCATCTGTGCCGACTGCCACGGGTGAGGAAACAGACGGTGCGGTGGTTGAACCAAGGATTTCGACCGACTGAACATCTTCAAGTGGATAACTTGCATTATAGCCATTTACAAGTTTTACAGTTACATGATTTTTTGCTGCAGGGTGAAGAGCAACCCCTTCAACAGTCGTTGGGCCATTGTGGCTGTTGACCTCAACTTTCACTCGCTGACCTACGGCGGGAGCATCAACCATGTATTCCCCACATGCCGAGAGCACATCAACAGTTCGCAGGACTAAATACGGAAAATGAATATTCTCCCCTTGTAAAAATAAAATGGTGCCGGGAGCGGGGCTTGAACCCGCGACCTTCGGATGTCTCAGACACCGCAAGGGGTATGCACGTCATACGATTGCCTTTGAAGGCTGCCCTATGAGTCCGACGCGCCACCAACTACGCCACCCCGGCTTATCTCTCGCCTGTCGCGTTCCCCATTTCAACCATACGGCTGAAAAGTGATGTAACTTCACCGTAGCCTTCATGCACTCTACGCCTTAGGAGCCAGTATGGTTGACCTCAACACCGCTATGTCCGCTGCATCTGTGGACCGTCAAAAGCGAGTGGCAGATGAGGGCAAAGAGCGAGTGAAACGCCGCAGTGGGCGGGACCTTGGGATCGAGGCTTTCGATCCTGTCAAACACGTTGCCAAAGAGAAAGCAGAAACCGCTTCAATGTGGCTTGTCCTCTCCTTCTCTGTTGTCGTCTCTTTGTTGATGAGGTATGTTTTGATGCCAAGAACAACGGTTGAAAAATCAGACATACTTTATCTCGCGCCTTTAGCGGCAGTCTTCCTTATTCCACAGGTCCATCGGATGATACTGCCTGATTCGTTTAATGAATTGTATACGAAAGGGACATGGTTCAAAGCGGGTTTCCTTCATACCTTTACCTTCTTGGCTATGGCTTTCCTATTAGTGAACCCACCGTTAGGTGATATTGTTGCGCCTCAATTAGCCGACAAATGGGTTTTAGTTCAAAATGAAGGCGATGAATTCAATTTCTCAGAAGGTGTTGGCGAATCGGGTACACTCACTTGGGAAGTCCAACAAGGTGGCCAACTAACGGGAGATATCTGGCTCTTGTTCGGATTGGCTGATAACGTGAATGTCGAAGGAGCAAATGTCACGGTCGAATTAACAAATAATGCTGGTTTAGACGAATTGGAAAGTGACTCGGATTTTTGGAAGAATAATTCACAAGTGATCATCAATAATACAGGACGAATCTCGAATACTCAATCCTCTTCAATACTCATGCCTCACGGCGATTTGGACCAGGACTTTGCAATACTTCTTGGAACGGACCTCCTCGTTGGAGTCCACACTATTACGGTGACTATTGTTGAACAAGGCTCCCCTTGGGAGAATAGCCGTGTGTATGAGTGGACCTTGAAGGTCGTTGAACTCCTTCCTGAAGTATCAGCTTCATGAAAGTAAGTCGCTGTGCGCTAACAAAATAGTGTTGAGTAGACGACTAATTCGATGAACATCGCGTTGCTCTTGCGTTTGCTTTTGCAATTGTCTTTTCCGAAACACATGAATCAAAGGGGCAACAGCAGTCCAGCACATTAAATCGAGGCATCGATTGACAAAGGTCGTCATATTCTTGCCGAGGTCGTCAGCAAGGAGTTCTTTTCTAACGCCCCATGGGTGAAAGTGAAAGTGAACCTATGACCGCAAATGAGTCACAAGACGAGCGGTGAGTGCATCTAACTGGATTTGCTCACCACCGCCTTCAACTAAGCGATAATCCACTTCAGCCATCCATTCTGTCATGTCTAATTTCGCCTCTTCAGTGAGGAAATCGGCCGTGTACAACTCGCGATGTAATTGATTGACGAAATCGGTTCCAGCAAGGCCGTACTTATCCAGCAATTCTCTCAACCGACGCCGTGCTGCATGGAAACCATCATCGCGGCAGGCCATGAGAAATTGATGTAATGCTTCAGGTGGTGCAGTCGCCGAAGTTTCGTAAATCATTTCACGTGTTACTTTCATGTCCAGTGCTGCGGCCACTTGAAGTCCAGTGAGTGCGCGACGAAGATCTCCCTGTGAAATACGAGTCAAAGCCTCTCCAGCATCCTCAGCTAATTCCACACCTTCTGCTTTTGCAACATGATGGACTTGGGCATTGACATCTGCATCTGCCAGTGGCCGGAATCGAAACACAGCGCAACGGGATTGGATTGGTTCAATTATTTTCGAAGAATAATTACATGACAATATAAATCTGCATGTTTCAGCATATTGTTCCATAATTCGACGTAATGCACCTTGAGCATCATTGGTTAATGCGTCCGCTTCATCGAGGAAGATAATCTTGAACGAAGCACCACCATATGGGGCAGTACGGGCAAATTGTTTGACTTTGGTACGAATACTTTCCAGTTTTCGCTCGTCTGAAGCGTTCATCTCCAGCAAATTTCTGCGATACTCGATTCCAAATACATCTTTTGTCAAAGCCATTGCTGCAGTAGTTTTGCCAGTACCCGGTGGGCCAGCAAACAACAAATGAGGGAATTCTTTTTTTTCAGAATAGATGATTAAACGTTGTACAACCGCTGTTTGGCCGCGTATTTGATCGACGGACTGAGGGCGGTGCCTTTCAACCCAAAGTTCGCTCATGCTATGGATGTCGTTGCCGAGCCTCCTTGAACATTCTCCTTTTAATCGAAGGAAAACACAGATGAAACTACTTTTTGCTAGCGTTATTCTCCGCCTTCTTGAATTGAATTCATTGTCATGGAAGGGAAAAGACAGTATATGGCGCAGGGCTTGAACGCATTGAGCCCCATGCTTCGCGAGACACCCCCCCGTCGGACCACGTTGACCATCTTCCTCGTTTTGATGTTCTTATTTGCAGATTTACTGTTGCCGCAAGCAATAGATTACGAAGCCGAACTTACCGAGCAGCACAGCGTTTCACTGGTCACTTCGACGATTTCAGTTTCTGCCGATACCTCTCTTGAAGAGTTTAATCCCAACACAAATAATAATCTAACTACGACCGGATTCCTTGGTGTTTCCGACACATCATTTGAGAGTCGACTTTTGTTTGAATTTCCGATGAACTTTTCTTCTTCCGATTCAATACATTCAGCCACGTTGAACATTGTCTGTGACGAGAACTCTCTTGTGTCCTCCGATATTTCCATCTATACTGCAACACCTTCTGCATGGAACTCCAGTACTGTCACTTGGACTCAATCCGATATTGGTATTCCATGGAGTACCTCTGGTGCTGACGGTTCCAGTGATAGAAGTGCATGGGAACCTCCATTCCGTTCTACAACCAACGGAACTTTTTCACTCAATGTCACGGGGATTGCACAGAATGCTGCCACAACGAACCAGTCTTCTGTAAGCATTCTCGTTTCTGCGATTGGTTCAGAATACGAATGCACTCTATCCGATTCAATGAATCTCATTGCACGACCTGAACTTATTCTTGTTACCTCGGCTTCAGCTGCCGGCAACGGCGGTTCAGTCACCTCCGATTTCGCAGTCGATGGTATGGCATTGATGAGTGGAGATTTGATCTTGACTGCAGACACGACCCCTACACTCTCCTACACATCCTTGGTTGGGGCTCATGTGGAATACCAACTTTCCCTCGATAATGAATTCAAGACTACAACAGACCTTGAATGGCATTATTCTACAATTTGGAGTTCCTTCTCTACCACAGCAACCAGCGGTACTTTTACGATTCCTACCAATCAACAATTCTCAAATGGAACTCAAGTCTATTACAGAGTTCGAAGTATCGATTCTACAGATACATTGAGTAGTTGGTCTGCGACCAAAAATTTCCTCCTCCCTGCCCATACTGTGACCGATAACGGTGATGGTACGGCAAGTATCGAAGTCGATACCGATGATTTAGGTTCAATCGGTGCCTTCATCGAAGACTCGTATTCAAATGAATTGAGCAAGAATACAAAATATGGCTCAGCGGATCTCATGGAAACCAGTGTCACTTCAAATAAAGAATCGCTCATTCATATCCGCTTAGATCTTGGCTTACTTGGTCTTCCTTCGAATGCAACAATTCTTAATGCACAAGTGAATTTAACCCGAGACTCATCATCGAACAACGCCCTTCTATCGATGCACGAAATGACTCCAAATAAATGGATTGAAGGTGAAGTAACTTGGAATCGAGGTTCGAACGCCAATCTTTGGTCAAACGGTGGACGAGTGTATTCGTCAACTGCTTCAGACACCGGTATCAATGGCTCACAAACCAGTTCAAAATTCGGTTTTGAATTCACCGATGTTCTGCAGTCTTGGGTCGAGAGTGGTTCGACAGACAGTTCAGATTTCATGATTACAGCACGAGGACAAAACGAAGCATACTCCTCGACAGGAACCAAAAACGCCGTGTTCTTTACATCTGAAACTCTTGATGATATCAAGAAACCCATCGTTTCGATTACCTATGCATGGGGGCCTTCTTCACCTTTGGCAAACGTCAGTTTAACCTCGCCTCTTCCTGGGGCAGCAGTTTGGAATCAGTCCGGTCACAATTTCACTGCGAATTTGACGCCCTCTGTATCATGGACCCCAAGTTCAGTCTCGTATGACATGATACTTCAACTTGCAACAGATGAACAATTTCGTAATCGCGTTTGGGTTTTGAACACAGCGGTGGACAACGAATTCACACCAGCCGATGGCATCCTCAACATGACTGGAAACCTTGCTTTAACTGCTGGTAATATGTACTTTTGGAGAATGGCACATCAGGATTCTGATGGGCGGTTTGGCCCATGGACGACATCGAGTTTCCTCGTAAGTTCACTCGAAAGTACATGGTTAGGAGCAGACCGGTATGAATTCCGAATGAAGCATGGAAATGGAACGACTGACGGCCTTTACCCCGAATGCCTCGATACATATGTTGACAGCGGTACTCCTTCACAAAATTACAATGATGAATCGAAACTCCTCATTGCTTACAACACCTATCCGATTGAAGCATTGGGTCTCTTGAGTTGTAATTTACGCTCGAACCTTTTACCCATTGGTTACGCAGTTGAATCTGCCCACCTCTCGATGGCGATTGGAAGTTCCCCCTCCAATTCACCGAAATTGGCAATTTGGGAAAGCCGACAACAGAATTGGACTGATGATGGTGCAACATGGACATCTTATGATGGCTCAAACAACTGGGGAATGTCTGGTGCCAAGGGCTGGGAGCGTTCTTCTTTGCTTGACTCAGTTCAATTGAACACTTCGTATGTGAACGGTGACCGTATCGATTGGGACGTCACCTTGGGCGTTCAAAACGCAATGCGGGAAAACCGTAGTGTTGATTTCTTGATAGGAATACTCGGAGCTGGAACCGGACAAAGTCGTGAAGTTCAATTGTATCCTGGTTCATCTCCAAGTCCACAACAGCCAGAATTAAGTTTCGTTTATGTGCCGGGTTCAAACGTCATACCAAGCGATCCAGTGCCTCTTACTCCTCTGAACAGTGCTTGGACGATGGGAACAGGCGTCGACCAAACTCCGGACAAGCGTCCATCACTCACCTGGTCATTTGGAAGCAATCTTGCCATCGGAGGTTGGGCTGTTCAATTTGACACAACTCCTACCTTTGATTCAACCTCACTCCAAACCAAGACTTCATGGAACGACGGTGGATTTGATACCACAAATCTCTCATACATGCCTACTTCGGATTTAGATGATGGTGTTACATGGCATTGGAGAGTTCGTGCTATTTCTTCGACAAATCAAATCGGAAATTGGTCAAATGCCTTCACCTTCACAATTCCAGATTTGACCACTTGGCAAACGTGTTCTGATGGCTCATGTGCTTCAGTTGAACTTCATCATAGAGAAGCGATGCCAAGTTTGAATCTCCCGAATTTCATCGATACATATGTGATTGAATCGGGGACCAATGCTCCGTATACATACAACGATTCGTCACTTTTGAAAGTCGGGGCTGTTGCGTATGACCGACAAGCCATCTCTCTCATTCGAATACCTTTGAACTCAATACCACAACCAATGAATGCCCGAGTCACCTCTGCTCAAATGAATTTCTATTCTGAATCTTCATCCTCGACGGGAGAACCTATTGCCGTGCGCCCTGTCTATCAAAATTGGACCACAAATGCAAACGGTACAACATATGATGGAACCAATAATTGGTCACAATATGGTGGTCGAGACATTGGTGTTGACCTTGGACCGTATGTTGATTTGCAAGATTCAGTCAGCGCCGACTGGATGACTTGGGATGTCAGTGAAGCAGTCCAAGCAGCATTGGATGCAGGTTCTTCGACTCTTTCGTTGGCACTGTATGCTTCCAATGACATCACGGCATATTCGAACGGTCCAAATGTTGTAAGTTTTACTTCAACAGAAGGCCTTTCTTCTCAACACCCATGGCTTAATTTGACTTGGTCCAATGGTACAAGCCCAGTTCCGACTACGGCGGGTACCAATATTGGTCCTGCAAGTAATTCACTCTCTTGGGATCTGAACTCACATGCATTGTTGCCAAATGATACGCCTGAATTCAGTTGGTCTCACAGTTCTCCAAATTCAGTCGATGCTTGGCGAATTCACATCTTTGAGAGTGCAAGCGACGATATGGCTGGCCGATACACGTATGATTCTCGTGTGGATTCAACGTTATTCGATTTGCCAAACCTTACCTTTACGCCTTCAAGTTCGTTAACTCATACACAAACTATTCGTTGGACGGTTCAGCCAATACAATCTGGAATGATTGGTCCACAAAGTGTCTCTACTTTCTTCCATCTCCCTGATGCGGACTCCGGAGAAATTGATTCAACACATGCTTGGGTTTCACTTCAAGAAGGCTCCATTGTTGCGGATCAATTCTATCCTATGATCACCCAAGACACAACTCTAGACGGCGGCAACTTGTATGGCAATAATGGTGCAGCATCGTATCTTGCAGTTGGACGAAGTCCAACCAACAGTATCCTGCGCTCTTCGAGCCTGATTGAAATTGATTTTTCAACATTGCCTCTTCCTTCTTCGTATGAAATTAATAATGCTACACTCGAACTGACCGTTACATCTGGTTCTGACGAAATTTTCGTTACCATTTCAGAAATGCTAACTGGTTGGGATGAGGCATCAAGTTGGGCTTACCCAGGAAACAACACAACCTCATGGGCTGGAACTGGTGCTTACCACTCTGCAGACTCCCAGATTCCAGACACCGAAGGATTTTGGATTAACGGCACCAGTGTGTTTGAAATCAACATCACTTCAATGCTCCAACACGCTCTTGAACGAGGGCAAGAGAGCTTGAATATTCTCATCCAACCTGAAGAAATCGATGGCACAGTTGATGGCACATATTACATTGCGAGCAGTGAATATGTTGGCATTTCTGACCGGCCGAAATTGACAATGACCTATGAATTGACGACCCCGTGGTCTCCTTTGAGCCCAACAAACATCGACCCAATTGATGGTTCCACACTTTGGAATCTCTCCGCTCCTAGCCCAAGTGGCGCCGATACAGTCAGCGCCAACTGGTCAAGTTCATCTTCGAACCAAACGCAATGGGTCATTTGTGTTGCAAGCGAACCTCGTATGGTTGAAGATTTGGACTGTGTAGATACTGGCGAAATCATTGCAGGAAATATCACCAATACGACTTGGGATGCCCTCAACCTCACTGTGACAACCACCGATACGACGAAGGGTGATGAATGGCAATATTGGCGTGTACGTGGCGACCAAGATGGTCGGATTGGACACTGGTCGAATGTCAATAGATTCCGAATCCCTGAAGATCAAGGTTTTACAGACGGTTTAGGTAACTATACTGTCGATGTAAGTCGTGGGTCAATTTTCTCACTAACAGGACTCCTACCTCATGTTCCAGATGCTGAAATTTCCTCATCAGCCATCGGTAACCTTGGTTCATCAACTCAACTCAATCTTGGAACCTCTGCTTCCGGGACGGGTGAAAGTCAGATTTATCTCGAATTCGATTTGAGTTCAATGCCTTGGCCATCAGCCATGACCCCAACCTCGATGCTCCTTGGATTGTACCGCACCGGAGTTACAGGAACGACTTCAACAACCATTTCTGCACATGCCTGTTCATCATTCATTGAATCTTCAGTGACTTGGAATTCAAACGTAGCGTGCATGACAAGTGAAATCACACGTTCGACGCTTACGCTTACTCCGGCCTCGGGTTGGGTTGAGTGGGATCTCACCAGTCTTGCCCAAGATAATGTCGCCAATGGTAATTTCACCATGACCATTTTATTGAAGACTGTGGGTACACCATCAACCAACCATGCATTCTATTCCTCGGAAGGAAGCAATGAATCATTCCGCCCACGAGTGATACTGGATTATGTTGATAACGTCAATGGAATTCAGCCTCCTGCTCAACCTGTTTTGATTTCACCTCAAGACGGTCAAGTACTCTACAATCTCACCCAACCGACCCTGCAGCCAGATGACAAACCAATTCTTTCATGGTCTCCTGTGACTGGTGCTACCGGATATGTCGTTACGATTGCAAATGAAACTGGAGTCTACAAATTCAACTCTTGGGAGTCGAATGAAATCAGTGGAACATCATTCCGATTTGCCACCTCACTGGTGACAGGTGAAGTGATTACATGGTGGGTGCAAGGCATCAACCAATCCATTCCTGGACCCTCGTCATCTCGTTGGAGTTTTGCTATCGGCGCACCACATCACACGGATAACAACGATTTAACCTACACTTATACCTTCCAAACAGGTAACGAGGTGGCTCAATTCGGACACACCAATATCCGTGAAACCCATCTTAGTGAAGCCTCTCCTTCAACAAATTATGGGGATGCAACACTTGCAGAGCTAGGGACATATTTCGGAGCGAATGCGGGTATGGAGGCGCGATTAACCTTTGCCTTAGACAACAATCAAGTTCCTCTACCAGCCTATGCAAATATCCATTCTGCAAGTCTTGGGCTTTACCTTGATTCTTGGGTTGCCACAGGTGGGGCGAATGAAATGACCTTCAGCGTTCACCGTATTCTCAATGGTCAATGGGCACAATCATCCTCTACTTGGAATGCTTCTTCCACTGCTTCTAACGGGGCATGGGGTGCAGCAGGTATGCAAGCAGGGGTCGATTATGATGCAACGCCAATTTCTACTTTTGTTGAATTGGATATGAGTGGTCAGCGTTGGATTTGGTTTGACATCGGTGTGAATGGAATGTTAATTGATAACAACAATGCTTGGATCATTCTTGCAACTCCAAACCGAGGAACATTACTTGCAAACTTCGTATCCAGTGAAAATGGCCTCGAGAGCAACCGTCCACAAATTCTCTTGAATCACACGAATGTGACTTCGATTGATTTGACTCCAACCGCTCCAACGACGGATGCCGATACTTCGGTGACCTTCGCCTTTGTGGCATTTGACCATTTGTTGATGCCTATTAACGCGCCAGTCATTTGGAGTGCGAGCAACGGAAGCATTTCTCAGTCCGGTGTCTTTACTCCATATACATCAGGTCAACAGACAGTCTCAGCATGCTTTGGTATGATTTGTAAAACTGAAATTGTCACCGTGACTCCAGGCGCTCCTGCGCTCTTGGTCGTTCTGCCTGAATCAGCAACTCTCTCAGCCGATGCCTCTTTACAAATCACTGCATATGTTGTCGACCAACATGACAACATAGTTTCTGGTCAATCGATTATCTATCTACCGAGTAATGGTAGTATGGATGCGAATATTGAAGGTCTGTTTATTCCTTATGCCAGCGGACCCCAAACCGTTCAAGTTTCGTGGGTCGACCTGACAAGTACCACGCAAACGACTGTTGTTTCAATAACGGTAGAAACGGGAATTTCTTCCTACTTTGTATTGAACGGTTGCCAAGGAACAGTTCCAGCAGGAATTTGGTGTGCAGTTACACACACATTGTATGACCAATTTGGTAATGAAATCATAGATGTATCTGAAGCAGGTGACCTCACTTGGACGACGAACAATGGAAACTACAGTGAAGTTGTAGGTGACTATTTCCCTGACCATATCGGAATGTGGCATTTGAACCTCACTTCGACATCAGGTGCTGAAGGTTCTTTGATGCTCACTGTTGGCCATGGTGAAATGGAGAGTCTCGAACTCGATGCCTCTACGACTTCGATTACTGCTGATGAGCGTGTTTGGATTAACACGACCCGAATCGATGTTCGTGGAAACCGATTGCCAGTTCTTCTCCTCAACGAAAACTGGACCCAAACTCAAGACGGAAATTTGACGATTGGAGCGCCAGCAATATGGACTCCAATATCACGGGGTGCAAAGATTATCGAAGCACATTATGAAACAATTTCTTCGCAAATAACCATCACGGTTCAAGAAGGTGTGATTGTTTCCTTGATTCTCATCGTTGAAAATAACATGTCAACTTGGGAATCGTTTGATATTACGACAGATGACATTCTTGATGTCAAAGTAAAGGCATATGACCAAAAAGATAACCGGTGGATTATATCTGCAAACTGGTCGGTCACCCATTCGGAATGGACTTCACAATCCGCTCTCGAACAACTCTCTGGTGATGAAACGACCTTTGTTCCATACTATTCCTCAACTGAACCTTATTCGATTACTGCAACATACAACGATGGTTCATTTGTTCACGTAGTATCGATTAACGTCACTGTATCTCATGGTAATTTAAATTCTGTTGTTGTGACTGCCGTAGATTCAGATGGTGCGTCAAACACAGCCTTTGATCTTACTGCAGATGAATACATCGACTTTTCATCAGACCTTTCTGATTTGGATGGCAATCCTATTGATTCCAGTATTTTAGTTTGGTATTTGACCAACCTTGATTCCGGTGAACTTGAAGTCATTACCGATGCTCTTCTGAATAACAACATGCGATGGAATGCCGAAATAGTTGGTAACTGGAGTATCTCTGCTTCTGCCATCAACGATGATAATCACAACGTCACTGACAGTGTCGATATTATTGTTCATCATGGTGAAGCGGTCATCATCTCTGCAGTCCTTGATACAGAGGCTCAAACTGCTGGCGGTGAAATTAAAATGACCGTTACAGGGGAAGATGAAGATGGGAACCAATTCCCACAACTTGTTGAATGGTCCGAAAATGGTGTTCGAGTTGAGAATATTTCTGCAGGCCAAGATGAAGGCTCGTATGTCTATACAGCAACTCTTGCAGGGCCTCATACTTTGAATTTCTCAACCGGAACTGCGGACGGTTGGTCGAATATTTCTGTCGACCCACTCTATGTCGTCGATTCACTCACGATTGAGTTGTCTTCGAATTCTATTGACCAATTAGGCAATTTCACTGTAACCGTCAAGGCATTCGACGTCTATCACAACCCGATCCCGATACCTTCGAGTGCAAATGTCGATGCAACTGGTCGTGCAGAAGTTTTGAATCAAGGTCAAGGAGTTTGGAACATCATCACCCTTGATGATGGACAACAGACCGTTACAATTACCGCAGGAAAAGTTTCTGAAGAACGAACGATTGAAGTTGATGGAAATATCGGTGGCTTCTTCAAAGCAGGAGGAGTTCTCTACTATATTGGTGCAGTTCTTATCGCTCTAGTGAGTCTTGTCATTCTTGGATTGCTTGTATCAACCCTACGTGGTGGAGATGCAGACTTTGATGATGATGATGATTATTCATACGACGATGATGACAATACCCCATCTGGCCAATCTCCTGGCCCAAGCGGCCCAGCACCTGGCGTAAAGCCGGTTCCCGAAATTGAGCCCGTCGATGATGACACATCGTGGCAAGTCGAACATCGTGTTGATGATGATGGTACTGAATGGGCAGAAGATGAAAGCGGCACATGGTGGTACCGCCAAGAAGGCGAAGGCGAATGGGGCGAATGGACGGAATAATCCGCCAAACCTTTGATAGATGTTGAAGGTCAAGGTGATATTATGGCAACCTTTAGTGAACATAGGACAAGCATGCTATGCATGCTGTGTATCCTCCTGTTTACTTTGCAGGGACTCAACAATCCAGCAGTCACCTCATCTCTACTCAACGATGACCAACGTGTTGCTCATGCAGGGGCTCCAGTTCGAGTTGAAGTTATTGCAGATGTCTCTACGCTTTCGGCTGATGAAGTCATGATGTTTACAGCTGAACTGTATGATTCTGTCAACAACCTTGCAACGGGGGAAGTCGTCTGGAGTTGCTCAAACGGTTCAATCTCTTCAGATGGAATGTTTTATCCTTGGAGTTCAGGACTCATCACTATTGAAGCAACTCATGATAACTTGGTTGGTTCACTCAATGTCACAGTGACAGCAGGTGTTGGGCAATCTCTTGAGATCACAAGTTTGAGTGCTCAAGCATTGGTTCCAATCTCTCTTTCCGCAAATCTTCTTGATGCTCGTGGTAATGCTCAAGTATCTCAGAATTCCGTATGGACTGTTGATGGGGCCTATGCTGGTGTTGGTAGCCCTTCATGGACGGCTCAAGATGTCGGCACCTACATCATTCGTGCTCGTCTTCATCAGATGGAGCATGTTTCAACCATAGTGGTGACCGCAGGAACTCCATCTGAATTTGTTTTCGAAGAAGGATTACAAGTTCGAAGTGGGCATTCTGTCTTCATCGTCCCTCAACTTCTTGATATCAATGGCTTTGAAATGAATATTACTGAAGCTGGTAACCGAATCTGGACTGTTGAAAACGGTAGCATTCTTCCTTCAGGTTGGTTCACAGCATCTCATCCGGGTTCTTGGAACCTCACTATAGCAGCAGGTAATGTCACCGGCTCAGGAAATATACGGGTGGTGCCGGCTGATGCAGCCCTTTCACAAGTCGTGGTTGTGTCCGATGACCAAACTTTCACTGCAGGAACTTCGTATGAACTGGCTGCAATGCGAACTGATTCACAAGGGTATACGGGGGTAATTACCCCGCTTCTTGAAAATTTCAGTGTGAGCAGTGGAGGATTAGCCTCGATAAATGATGCAGTCTATTGGACACCGGGGGCAATGGGCATGCATCAACTTCGAGTTGTTGACGACGGTGTCGTTTCTACGCTCATGGTGGAAGTGGTTCATGGAAACGCTATTGGAACATCCCTTGAACTTACGTCTGCAGCCTTGGTTGCTGGGGAACAGAGCACGGTTACATTCACTGCAATCGATGTTGTCGGCAACGAGTGGATGGTGAATGGCACCTTATCCATGGTCAACGGAAACAACTCTCAATTCTTAGCATACGATGGCTATGCAACAATAAATCCACAACAAATATTGACATGGAGAATTGAGGGCTCTTGGTTCGATTTATCGACAGATACTCGATTTGAATCAATATTTCAAATGCAATCACAACCTGGTCGATTGGCCTTTATTCAATTAAACGGTGAAGGTTTAATTTTACCATCAGATGCTTCCTTATCTCTTGACCCGTTGTTTTTCGACGCGTATTCGAACCCTCTTGCTGAAATTGGATTGAATTGGACGGTTGATGGTTTAGATGCAACCGTGGATATTCTTCTTTCAGACCTTCAGTGGAACCCAATAGAGGTTGGGGGGCATGAAATCAGAGCAAATGCGGATGGTGTATTCGCTACGATTCGACTAACAGTCGTCGCAGGTAATGCTCGAAATTTAATCACCAATGTGGAAGATGGTTTGACAGTCCAAGCCGGAGTCGCCAGTGAATTGTTTATTCAAACAATTGATGCTCATGGAAACCTTGCTCCTTCAACCAATGTCACATCGACATCACCAAGTCAATACGGCACCTTACAAGCCTCTTCATCTGGGAACGGTTATTGGGATTTAATTGGTCAAACATCTGGAAGATATATGCTTGAACTCGTTCAAGATGGAGCAACACACAGTATACTGCTTACAGTTGAGCCTGGTGACGCAGTAAGACTTGAGTCTTTTATTGAAGACCAAAGTATCGCTCAAGGTGATACAGTACTTCTAAGAGTTCAAGGCGTTGATATCTTTGATAACATCGTTGAAGTCGATGCGGAAAATACGACCGTAAGTTGCACTTCAGGTTCTGCAGAACATGTAACTTCGGGCACTTGGGAATTGGATGTTTCTACAGCAGGAAATGACCGCTCCTGCAATGTTCTTTGGAATGGTCTCATCTCTCAAAAGTACTTCGATGTCGAAGCGGTTCTTCTTGGTGGAGCCGTTGGTTCGACCAACACCGCTATGGGTCTCGGAATTTTTTTGTTAACTCTAATTCTTGTCACATTAGTCGTCTTGGTTAGTCGTGCAAATCAACAAGAAGATGAATGGGTCGAAGATGCCTTTGATGAAGAAGACGGGTACAAAGAAGAATCTGAAAATGACGAAGATTCGAAAGAAGTCACATCCAAAGAAATGAATGCTACTGAATCATCCGATTCTTCTGGGGTCTTGACAGATGAATTGCGTGCCTCTCTTGCACAACAGGCGGCGGATGTCGGCGTTATGCAAGCTGCCCCAGGAACCGAACAGGGCTCAAGCGGCTGGTATGTAGACATAAGCAGTGAAGTCCAATATTGGAACGTCGGTGCTGATGGTTCTTGGGTAAGAGGCGAGTAGGATGTCGAATTCTACGCCTCTTGTGGATTCAGATGATTTGAAGCAAACATTATGGCTTCTTCCAATTGTTGCTTGCTGGCAAGGTCATACCCTTCTTTCACTCCTTACAAGTGAACTCGTTTATCCACTGATGCACTTGAGTATTCTGTTTCGCTCTTTCTTGGGATAATCACTCATCCTCGAGGATACCAAGTTCAAATGTCGTGCAGAATTCATCAATATCAACAAAGCCGTCTCCATTGATATCAGCCTTATGGAAAATCAATCTTGATTCATCGCTGTTGAATTTAAAATCCAGTACATTCAATGCATGTTGAAATTCACGTAATGTAAGGTGATTTTTTCCGCCGTAATCTGCTCCGTGAAAGACCGCAATCCTTCGATCATGTTCCGATTTGCTCGGATTGATGAATTGTTTTCGGAACGTCTCAAAGGGAGTTTCTCTTGGGTGTGAATGCTTTTTGCCATATGAATAGTAGGTGATTGATCCAATAAGAATAGCAACGCCTGCCCCTATGAGCGCACCTTTACCCATAATAATCACTAATGCAATTCCGCCTATAATTCCCCAAATCTGTATGAATGGGAAAAATGGTGAGTGGTATGTCGGCTTATACCACTCATGACCTTTCTTGACGCTGCGCAATACAATAATACAGATATTGACAATGATGAAGACCATGATTTGGAAGCCTGATGCCAATTTCGCTACCTCTTTCACTGGTAATGTAATGAGGACCAATGCCATCATTGCGCCGGTGAGAATGATGGCCCAATGAGGCGTTTCCCATTTTGCATTAACATCTTCAATCGCTTGTGGCAAGAGATTATCGCGTGCCATTGCGAATAAATATCTTGAGGAGGCGAGAATACCTGCGAGTGCCATTGAAGCCATTGTTAAAATCGCTAATATTGCTGCAATTAATCCAACTGTCTTACCTCCAACTTGGACTGCAAAAATGTAGATTGGGTCTTCTACTGCATGGCCATCAACAATCCACCATCCATCATCAAGTGTAGCCATCAAAATATAGGTAACTCCAGCATAAAGCAAGGTAGCGGTAGCAAGAGAAATGTACATTCCGTTTGGTAAGTTTTTCCCAGGGTTCTTTATTTCCTCAGCGATTGCAGCTACTTTTGTTACACCTGCATATGCGACAAACACCAATGCTGCAGTTTCACCTAACAACCAAACGTCAGCATTGAATGCAGCTTCGGCAGGAAGTGACAGATTCGCTTCTCCCGAGAAAATTACTTTGATTGATAAGAGCACCAAAAGCAAGATTGAAGCGGCGACGATAGGCGTTTGGATAGTTTTTATTTTTTTGACACCGAGAATATTGATGATGACAACTAAACTTAACACACTCATTGAAACTACAAATGAATTCAATTCAATGGACAAAAAATTGGTAATAACATACATATATGCAGTTAATCCAATTAATGCAAATGCCGCTTTTAGCAAGAACGAAGCCCAAAGACCCAATCCTGAAACCGTTCCAATCAATGGCCCAAATGTGCGTTCAATATAGATGTAATCTCCACCCGAAACTGGCATTGCAGAAGCCAATTCTGCTTTGGAAATTGCGCCAGGTAATACGACCGTTGCGGCAAGAACATATGCCAGCCAAATGCCAGCAGCAGCATTTGGTCCCATCGTTTCAGCGGCGAGCGATGGAAGAACGAATAATCCGGAACCGAGCATTGCTGAAAGTGAAATGATAATGACACCGGATAACCCAAGCGTTCGCTGAATAGTTTTTCCAACATCCTCCATGGCGCCTTTGAGGTCACCTTGAAGTATTTTTCCGGCAGTCGTTGGCATATTCAATCCCCGAAATCCGACACAGAATGCCTATTGATTTGAGCCGATACGACCAAAGCATATATTTTATTGCATTATATACCGTTGCAATGTGTCGGAAACTGGTAATTACTCTTGCTTCGAGGCTTTTGCAATGACCTTCATTTCAACAGCAATCGGCGTAGGGAGGGCACGAATGGCGAGGGTAGTACGGGTGGGTCCTACTTGGCCAAGAGTTTCAGCCCAAACTTCGTTATAACCTTGGAAATCTCGATCCATGTCAACTAAGAATGAAGTAACATCGAGAACATCGTCTATCGAACCACCCGCTTCTTCAAGAATTCGAGTGATATTGTTGATGACTGCATGAGTTTGAGCTTTGATGTCATATTCCAAAGCATTTCCTTGTTCATCATGAATTGGTCCGCCCGGTATGGCATTTGTTCCTGGTTGACGTGGACCTACACCGGAGAGATAGAGTAAATCCCCAACACGACGGGCATGTGGATAAGCACCGACTGGTTTTGGAGCAGCCTCACTGTTGACCGAATCTTTGCCCTCAGTTGGCTCCCAAAGGGCTGGACCCTTATTCAAGGCCTCTTTTGGAAGTAATTCAGCATTCGAAGGTTGTTCATTCTCTTCATTTTCAAGTTGGTCGCCATCCAATACATTTCTCTCGCCTGCGAAATATTCAACATCATCTTCATCGTATTCGATGTCGCCAGTACCGGATGGCGTTGGGTCAAGGTGGACAACTGCTCCTCCAGCACCGTGTAGGGCTTCGTAAGCAAGAACTTCTCCAGTGAGGTCATTCCGGTTCGTATTCATTCCTGAGAGCCACCACATCGGTTTGAACGCTACCACTTTGTTGACACGAATTTGTTGATGAATCGTTCGAGATAATTGACCGACATCTTCGAGGCGCCCTTGTCCCAATAATTCGAGAATCTTCCTGTTCCATTCATCATCTTTGAGTGAATGAATTCGGTCATCCTTTGGTTCAATTGGCTTGGTAAACATTCGATTGGAAAGTGACATTGCAGTGACTGCGATGGCTTTTCTTCCGGTTGCTTTGACAACATCCATGCATGCTTTTGCTAAAACAGTCGTTTCAGAACGATTTGCATAGACATTTGAAGAAACGATGACCGCAGGGATGGCATTATCGGGATTCAAGAGTTTCAATGCAACAACAGAGCCGACGTCGATGGGGAATCCATGATAGGAAACCGTTCTACTTTTTAGGCCGCGATTTTCATTCGCTTCATTCCAAGCATGGGCGAATTTTTCATCGATGTTAAAGGAATATGGAATGGAACCCAAATCATGGAAATCATGGTCGACCATGACCCATTCCGGATTTGGGTCTGCAATGATTTGGTGTCCAATGATACTTGGCCAAGTTGTTGAATAGATGATGAGAAGGTCAGCACCACTGTCTTTGATGCGTTGTGCTGCGACATCATAGGCAGCGCGTAAACGCCCCCATCCTTCGTTTTGTTCAGGTGCTAACACCGTATGTGGGTGAACTGGGACGATGAACGAACCGATTAGTTCTCCATCACTCATTCTCCCGCCTCCTTATGGTCTCGAACTGGCCATTCGACAATGGCATTACCTGTACCGATGATGGTTCCATAGCCATGAAGAATCCCTGGATACGTCGGAACATCAAGAGTAGAAAGGAGCCAAGAAAGACCTCCACCATCACTTTCTGCAATGGCTTGTTCAGTGAATTCTGGCATTTCATCAAGGATTCGTTGGGCTTGACCAGTACGGAAATATTCAATCATCCGCATGTCCCAAAGGTGCATTGCGTGACTGGTAATGTGTTCTTTACTCATATCTTCAGGGAGTGCTGATTCAGTAGTGAAATGACGATGAGAGAGCGAATTACTCGCGATTACAACCACTTTCTTTCCACTTGCTAGAATTGCTTCACGGGTAACTCGTCCCAATTCAATCATCATTTCTTGCATCACTTCTACAGAATAGTAGTCCCGAGAACGGTTACTGGAAATAACAACCAATGGCTTGTCCCAAGCAGGATTAAACATATGGCCAGTGGTAATTGTTCCGTAATCGACTCGAAAATCAGGATTTGTCATCATTTTTACAGCCAATCCTGCATCAGCAGCTCGGTCGTGAATTTGTTGAGCAAGTTCGACATCAATCTCGAGATCGTAGTGGTAGCGGAACAGGTTCGGGAACACGGGGTCGACTGAGAGATTTTTGAACTGCGGGAGTCCAAGGAAATGGGTCCCGACATATGTTTGCCAGTGTGGAGAGAGCAGAACAATCGCATCATAGTCGACTCCAGCAAGCGATTCTCGTAGTCGTTCATAGCCCCATCGTAACTGTTCCCAGCCACCTTCTGCAGTCGGCTCATTTTGCGGAGGATTCTCTGCATAGACCAAGTGAGGGGGATGAGGGGCCAAACAACCTGCGACAATTTCACCCTTCGACATGGATGAACCCAAGCATTGGGGGATTATATCGGCATCGGAGAATCTTTCTTCACAACGCTTCTCGCCCGAACCCTCAAACAACTCCACAACTTGGCATGTGTATGGACGAGGAAAAGGGCGGTCTTGAAGTTCCAATCGATGCGCCATTTCTAATGCGTGTATTCGATATTGAAACGGGATTGAAACACATCTTAACCCCTGCATTTTTGGGAGCAATTGTTGGAGGAGTTTGGCAATGGAAGGTAATGCCAAGCATTGGTGAGATCAATTTGCCGAACCCCATACACGGTGCTTTCATTGTCAGTATTCTTCTGTCACCGCTGTTGTATCGAGTTCTCCTTGAAGATGAATCATCTCGGTGGTTCGAATACACGCTAGGTCTTTCAGCACTTGGACTGGTGTTCTCAATAATTTGGTTATCAGGCTGGGGTGCAATGTTTTGCGGCGGTTACGGTGCTTTACTGGTTTGGGTCTGGATCAGTACTGATTGGGGTCGATATGAATTACCCCCTTTTCGATATGGTTTGTGGCATACCTTTGGAATAAATTTAGGTGCCCTTGCAGGCAGCGTCTTGGCTTACCAATTGCTGTGATTACGAAGTATAACTTTCTTCATCGCTCGGGAAATTCCCTGAGCGTACATCTTCACAGTAGTGTTTGATAGCACCGTCGATTTTTTCAGCCAAATTAAGATAGCGTCGGAGGAAACGAGGGGAGAAATCCATCGTGATGCCGAGTAAATCGTGCAATACCAACACTTGACCATCACAGTCAGGTCCTGCACCAATGCCGATGGTTGGTATGGTAATGGCTTGACTGACTTTCAATGCCAATTCCCTAGGTATTTTTTCAAGGACAATGCCAAAGCAGCCAGCCTTTTCAAGCAGTTTTGCATCCTCGATCAGCTTTTCGGCCTCATCTTGTTCCTTTGCTCGAACCGTATAGGTTCCGAATTTGTAAATGGATTGTGGAGTGAGTCCCAAGTGACCCATGACAGGAATTCCAGCGGTGAGGATACGTTCGACTGATTGAAGAATTTCTGCACCACCTTCAAGTTTGACAGCATGACCTTCCGATTCCTTCATAATACGAATCGCCGATTCCAAAGCGATTGCAGAATTTCCTTGGTAGGTTCCAAACGGCATATCGACGACAATCAACGCTCTGTCAACAGCGCGTTGCACACATTGAGCATGGTAGATCATATGATCAAGGGTAATTGGAACCGTCGTGACTTGACCGGCCATCACATTCGATGCTGAATCACCAACTAAAATCACATCGACACCGGCTTGGTCAACAAGTTTAGCCAACGAGTAGTCATACGCCGTTAACATGGTGATTTTTTCACCTGTGCGCTTCATTTCTTGAAGCGTGTGTGTGGTGACTTTTCTCGCCTCGCTGTGAACCGACATGGTTGTGCGACGGTCATGTTTGTTTTGAAACCCTCGCAGGTGAAAATTACTCTTCTTCTTGAATCATCGAAACATGATGAACGAGTTCTTCAACGGCTTCTTCAATCGTATCGCAAGCGAGGATTTGCTGCTTTGCTTCTAATTCATTGAGAACCAACGCCGAGACCGCATAGACTGAATTGGATTTTTCATCAACTGAATTGCCGACACGCTCTGTAATCCATTGTTCAAGTACATCCTCTTCAATTCGAAGTACGACTCCGATTCGAGTAAGCACATGATTCAAAATTTCCTTGAGTATCTCTTGCTGCTCAATTGTTGTTGTTTCATTTAGAGAATTGTATTCGACTTCAGCACTGATGTAAAGTTTTGAGTGACCTACATCCTCTGGAATCAACTTGAGAAGTGTTTGAAGGTCTGGGAACAGCCCATCTTGTTCAATATGAGTTTCAAACATCGGGTCACTCATCGGAGGTAAAGCAGGAGCAACGACGTTACGAATCGTGAATCTCCGACGGCCAACGACCTGAATAAAGTGGTTGCTCCCCTTCGTTTCATGATATAATATTTCAACTTCACATCCATGTTGGCGCGGCCCATCCCATGAGTTGAGAGGTTCAAAAGGGTCATTCATGACTAAACCGAAATTCTTCTCATCCAGCAAGCAATCATCAAGCATTTGCCGATAACGAGGCTCAAAAATGCGTAATTCTTGAACTTCTCCAGGCAATAATACCATGGGTAAAACAAACAAAGGCAATGCTTCCATATCCAAGAATCCCCCTTTCTCCTTTTGAAGATATGTTTGTTAATTCGAATCAGGATTTTTGATGCACACATTGGTCATCTCAGAAAAGAAATCCAAAGACCACTGGCCACCTTCCCGGCCTACACCCGAATTTTTGACACCACCAAAGGGTGTTCGTAAATCACGATGGAGCCATGTATTGACCCAGACAATTCCAGTATCTATTTTTTCTGAAAAGATTCGTCCTCGCTCTAAATCAGTGGTCCAAACTGAACCTGCAAGGCCATATTCAGAGGAATTCACCATTTCAAGCGCCTCGGTTTCAGTTGTGAATGTATGCAAGGTCACCATGGGTCCAAAAATTTCCTCGGTAGCACAGCGAGAAGTATGTGGTAAGCCCCCTACAACGGTTGGTTGCAAAAAAGCACCAATGCCTTGCGGCCCATTAAATCCAGTCATTTCCCGAGTGCCACCGGTCAAAACAGTACCTCCTTCTTCAATTGCCAAATCAATATACGATTCAACTTTCAGTAAATGCTCAGGCGAGATAACTGAGCCCATGGTTGTGCGCTCGTCCATTGGGTCACCGACTTGGATTGCATTGACTTTCTCTACAAAGCGTTGGGTAAATTGTTCTACGATGTCAGCGTCAATAAAGATTCGAGAGCCGCAGAGACACACTTGTCCTGAATTGGTAAATGCTGCAAGAACTGCACCATCAACCGCATAGTCAAGATCTGCATCCTTCAATATAACTGTAGCATTTTTACCACCTAATTCAAGAGATAATTTCTTGAACATTGGAGCAGCAGTACGAGCAACTATTCTACCCGTTTCGGTACCGCCAGTAAATGAAATCGCCTTGACCTTTGGATGCTCAAGAAGCGCTTGACCAACTTCTGGTCCTAAACCGTGAACGAGATTAAATACCCCGTTTGGGAGTCCAAGTTCAAGTAAAGTTTCAGCCAAGAGATTGGCAGTAAGCGGAGTAATTTCACTGGGTTTGGCGATGATGGTATTGCCCATGAGGAGTGCAGGGGCTACTTTCCAAGTTAGCAGGTAAAGTGGAAGATTCCATGGTGTGATGAGGCCTACAGTTCCAACCGGTGAGCGATGAACATAATTCATAGCATCTGGCATTTCGAATATCATCTCAGTCTGCTGCCGTCCAAGCGAGGCAAAAAATCGAAAATTACTTACTGAACGAGCAGCATCAATCCGCCGAGCTAATTCGATTGGTTTACCAGTATCCACCGATTCAGTGCGGGCAATATCTTCAGTTTTTTCTTCAAGCGCATCAGCGATTCGATCTAACCACTGTGCTCGTTGTTCCAAAGTCAAAGCAGACCAATCAGATTGTGCGGATTGTGCAGCAGTCACAGCGAGTTCAACATCAGCAAATTTCGAACGCGGAATCGTGGCAATACGTTGAGCAGTAGCAGGATTATAGTCGTCTATCGATTCGCCATCCAGCGCATGAGTAAATGACCCATCGATGAAATTCTGAATATCAAGCATGTTCAGACCTCTACATCATACAACCAACGGTCTTGGTCAGGGTCCCATTCGTCCCATGTCGGTAATGTTTCAAGTTGTGGTAAGTAGTGCTCAGGGACGATGCCCGGGACGATGAATGCTTTTTGACGATGCAACGGATAGGGATTACGCAAATCAATACCCAAGACACCTAAAACGGCACGGGCTACATACCACATCGCTTGTGAATTCCATCCGTGAGCAATTTTGACAACAATTCCCAAGCCTTTGGGATAATCCGGATGTTCAATCGCAAGTCCAAGCAGTCCATCTGCTCCTTCTTTTGCAATGACCTTGCCACCTCCAGCCTTGAGTACGGTAGAATCAAGTCGATTGAAACCACCTACCAAATCTGGATTTCGAACCATTGCTTCCCAAATCCAATCTTTGTCCTTGTCTCGAACCAAGCCGGCATAGATTTGTGCGAGTTCTGCTACAGTGTTGGAGACAGTAGGGAGTCCACATCCATCCTTTGCAATCCGTAATGGCTTCCAATCCTGGCCGAGGTAGGTTCGCAATTCGACCATGTAGGCATCAAATACTTCGTGGGTCGGCAACGTATATCCTGCACGATTCCACCCTTTCTTACGGCATCCATGTAGAATGGCTGCGTGTTCTCCAGAGCATGTGTGAAACCAGCGGCGAGGCCGGCGAACTTGACGGCCAAATTGAATCAGTGGGACATCTAAAGGTGTGAGCATGAGTGGCCATTCTTCTTCCAAAAGCAGCGATTGAGCAGCAGCAACATGCTCTGTATCCCCATTATGGGATGCAACTGCAATCGCCTTTTGCTCCCAAGAAGTATGTTCCAGTTCTTCGGTAAAGGCCTTGAGCATAAACGGTTTCATCATTGAGCGACCATAGCACAACACATTTCCACCAAAGGAATGAATCACTTCATCACCATGTGACCATGCGATTGCACCGTGAATGGTGGTTTCCGAAACTCCGTTTCTACGATAATCGACCAAGGGCTCCCACGCAACTTCACGCCCTGTTGGGATACCTTCGACTTTTTCACCGAGTGGTGAATCTGGGAACAGTGAACTTCCGGGTTTTCCTGGTTCAACTGCTGATGGAGTATCGTGTTCAATCGCCATAATCTCACCTCGTTTCAAGCAGTTGTTCTACCCGAGGTACAACGTGTTCCATGTATGTCGTCATGTCTCTACAGACTCGGTCCGAGTCGTGATTGAAGAAATCAAACCAAGCCATAATTCGGTCTTCTGGATGGAAACGCTCAAGGATTTGTTGGGCGACTTCCTCGACGTTTCCGATTAAGGCGTTTTGGGCTGCGTTTTCTACTTTTGAAGGGTCGATTGTTCCCTCCAAAGCATTCCAATAGGCGCCGAGTGCTGCTTTTGCTTCTTTCTTTGCAGATGCACTTTGCTGTTCAGGTGACAAACCCTCCTCAGCATTGAGGAATACGAACGAGGTTCGGGGCATATCACTTCGTTTCCATGCACCACCTGCAGAATTGAATGCCTCACGCATTCGTTCATGTGTCGCATCAATAAGTTCTGGTTTCGTAATGGATAAGTTGAACACTTTGACGGGTAAGATTGTATTGAGGAATACCTGTGCTTTCGGGTCATGTGTTCCCGCAACCATGACGAGCAAATCGCGGCGGAAGTTTTGAGGAATGATTTTCAAATCTTCAAAGACATAGCGTTTAGGGATTTCAATTTCATTTGGGACTGAATCCAAGTTTTCAAACTCGACAGCAGCATTCTGGACTTCTTCCCAATCTTCATCGCTACGGAAATTTTCACGTCGAAGAATGGTTGGATAGGTCATCTGAGAATTGACGACATCTCCCCGTAAGAGTCGCAAAAAGATGTCACCTGCCTCCATAAATATCTGGCCGCGAAGTGCTGGCCAAGCCGCCTCTTCAATCGAATTACGGGGAATGATGCCGTATGGTCGAGCCATGAATTCAAAGCGCCCTGCTGAAAATCCAACATGGAGTTTACGAGTTTCATTTGGATCCAGTCCATGTAACTGAAGCGTATTAGCGATTCGTTCTGCTTGTGCAATCGGTCCACCAGAGGCTAATATGGAGACCACAGCACTGCCTATTTCGATGGATTGTGTTCTCCGGAAAGATTCCATCGCCAATTGTGGGAAATCTGTGCAAAGCCCGACTTCACCTTGCCAGTGTGGGACCACTGGATTTGAATTAGATTTTTGAATTTCGGTTGATAAATGAGCCTGAGCAAGCCATCCTACACCAAATCCGAGCTTGTCTGCACACTCGAGTTGTTGAAAGTAATTCGCAAACATATCTTGCTCGCTGGGAATCAAACCCGTCGAATCCGGAGTTTGACTGATTGAGAAGAATATGTCATGCTCCATGGGTGGCACCAATCCTTCCAGTCGAAACCACATCATAACGAGTGTGGCGAATTTAGATGGTCACTTCTTGGAGTTTTGTCGTGTATTTGTCGTATTATAATCAGCGAGGTCTTCGATTCTTTGTCGAACGGCTACCGGCGTAGGCAAGCCAACATGGAGGAAGGAATGAAGGCAATCTGAAAGTTGTAACATCGCCGTTTCATAATCTTCGTTGATTTCCGCGATATCTGCAAGACCCCACCGTGCAACCAATTGCCCAGAGAGGTCTTCAAGTTCGACTGAAAGGTTGAGTGACTGCTCATACAGATCTTTAGCAGCAGCAAAATTTCCTATCGTTGCTTGTGAATGGGCTAAGTCTGCCATTGCTTCGATTTGTGCTTCTTCATCTTTCATTTGCATGGCAAGTTCAATACGTCGAGTTCCGTGAACCAGTGCATTATCATGGTCGTTTAATTTTTTTGAACATGTTTCTAAAACTGCAAGGCCATATGAAATCCCAGCCAAATCGTCAATACTTTCTCGAAGGCGTAGTGAACGTGTCGCAAATGTTTGCGCCTCTTCATATTCCTCTTTGCTCAAATGCATCAATGCAACATGATGTGAAACCGCAGCAGCCAATGCAGTTCCTCCTTCAAATAATTCAGCCCGAGCGCCCAATTCTGCAAAAACATCAACGCTACTACCGGTATGTTTGAATCCTTCGAAATCGGCCCATCCACGATCAAGGTCGTCTGTTGCGTTGACTTGTGCATGATGGAGTAAGCGTTCAGCAAGTTCAATGTCATCCAACTCCAATGCCAACGGCATCAATCGAAGAGCAAGTGCTGTATTGATGTCATCCATCGCTCCACCAGCAGTGAGCATGTCGAGAATTCGACGTGCTTGTTCAGCATTCACTTCTCCGTCCATATCTGTGCGCTACCTCTTCGCGTCAAGAACCTATGTGTTTACTTTGCTCAAAGTTAAAATTTGATAACTGGAACAGTATACCACTCGTTATGGGTGACTATAATGGATATCTGCAAGGCTTGAGTCTTGCAGCGATTCTGGTCCTTGCACCTATTGCATTGCAATCTCTTCTGACCGACGATAACGATGTGGTCTATATTTTCGTAGCAGGTGAAGACGAAACGACGACGGTTTACATCGAGAATAATACGACGAATGATGATGCCCGTGCCACAGAATTAAACCGTTCTGAAGTTGCTCGTATTGCCACCTTTAACATCAAAGTATTCGGAGAAACTAAAATGGGTAAACCAGCGGTTGTTGATGTGCTCGTTGACACTGTTTTGAAGTATGATTTGGTTGCTGTTCAAGAAATAAAGGACATGGACCAGACAGTACCTTATGATTTCCTTGATGCGCTCAATAACAACTCATCCTCCACATGGGACATGGTGCTAAGCCCTCGCAGTGGCTTGCAAGACGATGATCAATCGTCTCAAGAACAGTATGCTTTTTACTACAATACATCGGTATTTCGCTCTATGGGGAATGGGACCTTGCATAATGATAGCATCGATGATTCATTCCAACGAGAGCCGTTCATTGCCCAATTTGAATTACTTGACTCAAATGGAACAGGTACTGGTTTTGATTTGAGCCTCATCACGATTCATACCAAACCTGGAGCAGCATTGAGTGAAATTAACGCACTGCCTCAAGTTGTCGACACCTATCTTGAAAACAATCCAAATGAATCCGAAATCGTGATCCTTGGTGATTTCAATGCAGCCTGTTCATATGTCTCATCGAATGAATTATCGAATTCACCATTGGCTCATTCAAATTATACATGGTTGATTGAAAACAACGTTGATACCACTGTTTCGGATAGTTATTGTGCTTACGACCGAATCGTTACCAACGGTGACCTTGATGGCCGATTGGTTGGGACATGGGGTGTTGATACTTCCTTTTCCGACAGCGATGTTTCTGACCACTACCCAGTGTGGTTCGACATCAAAAAGTAATCAAATACCTCGCAATCGACCACCGTCGACTGCAAGACTTACGCCTCGAATACCACTCGAAGCAGGAAGGGCAAGGAAGGTGATGGCTGATGCAGTTTCCAGTGGTTCAATCAGTCGTTCAATTGGGACCTGGCTCATCCATCCATGATGTACATCTTCGATACTTTTTCCAGTTCTCTGGTTGATTGATGCTGCGAGTGAACCTAATCGTTCAGTGTTAGTAAAACCCGGTAGGACATTGTTGATGGTAATACAAGGCGCAAGTTCACGGGACAAGCTCTTGGCCCAAGATGCCATTGCTCCTCGAAGGGTGTTGGAAAGTCCGATGTTTGGAATTGGTTCTTTGACGGAGGTGGAAATGATTTGGATAATGCGGCCATAGCCCTCTTGCTCCATCGAAGGTACGAGCAATTGAGTCAAGGTATGGGCTGCGTGAAGGTGACGCTTGAAGGGCGCTTCAAAGTCTTCGATTGAATTGCCGAGCAATGGTCCACCAGGTGGTCCACCTGCGTTATTGATCAAGACATGAACAGGTCCACGCTGTTTGAGTAACATACTGATTGCAGGTTCAAGTCCTGCCGTATCTTCAAGGTCGAGTGCGAGAGAGGTGTGTTCACCTGTTCCAAGTTCGGATAATTCTTCACAAAGCGTTGCCAATGCTTCAGCATTTCGAGCACAAACGGTAACGTTTGCTCCAGCCTTTGCCAGCATTTTTGCTGTAGCAGCGCCAATTCCTTTACTGGCTCCGCATACCAATGCATGCTTACCAACAAGGGCGCTGGTCGAATAAGGATAGTCACTACCAAGGAGGTCCATGTGTGGGGCAGAAGGTACTCCTCAAAGGGTCTTCTGTTCTTCAAAGCCAGTCAAGAATTGCATCTAATTGGACTAACCAATCATCTGATGCAACATCGATCACAGAGTAATGGTCCCCAGGGAGCCATAATTTTTGTACATCGATTCCTTTTGCGGACATGATGCGTGCATAGGTTTCGGATTGCTCCTTTGGAACATCTGTATCTCTTTCCCCATGAATGAGTAAAACGGGCACAACCGGAGGATGTTCAATTGGATTCAATTGATTCCACAGCGTTGGGTTCTCTTCAGGACTACAGCCAATCCAGCGTCGAACTGCATCTCCTTCATCCGAAATCTTTGCATGGTCGGCACCGATTAAATCAGTAATAGGGGCTTGAGCGATAACCAGCCAAGGCTTACTCTCGGCCTTCGCTGCTAATAGGAGAGCAAGATGTCCTCCCGCAGAATGGCCCATTACCATTGAGCGCTTGATATCAATCCCTGGCAAAAGCGCAAGTTGGCCCCAGGCTCGCAAAACATCAGAAATTGTGTCCATCCACACGCCTTCGTTACCGTCGCTCCAACCTTTAAATTCGATATTCCATGTGGCAACACCTGCTTCCGCTAGATCTTGAGCAATAGGTTTCATCAATTCACTGGTCCATGATTGTTTCCAAAAACCACCATGAATGAGCATAACACATGGTATGCCTGCACCATTCTGGTACGGCGATGGGTCATCTGGCATATGCAAATCAGCAAATTGCCATTCCTCCGCTCCCCATTGCATGCGGTCGACTGCCATATTCAATGGCTGTAAGGCGCCATCTATCACCCTTACTCTTTCTGTGATGAATACAAGAATTGAAGAGGAGAGTCCGAGTGAGCAAGTCATGGGCAATCCATTAGATATCGAATTTGAAGACATGAACGGCGAACGTACCACTCTGCGCACTCTTGGAGCATCGAGTACCGAACAATGGATTGTTGTGAATGTTGCAAGTGCTTGCGGATTTACCAAACAATATACGCAGTTACAAGAAGCTTCCACTTCCGAAGGAGTCACCGTTGTCGGTTTCCCCTGTAACCAATTCGGCGCCCAAGAACAAGGAACTCATCAAGAAATATGTGATTTCACCTCTGCAGAATACGATGTGACTTTTCCTTTAATGGCAAAACTCGAAGTCAAGGGAGACCATCAACACCCCTTGTTTACCGAACTCAGTCAATCGACCGGTACTGATGAACACACTGGAGATATCCGATGGAACTTTGAGAAGTTCCTTATCTCTAAAGAAGGCACAGTTTCACGCTTTTCATCACGAGACTTGCCTTCAGATATGTTGTGAAGTTCCAACGTCGCTAAAGGCGTCTGGACGAAAGACCCAGCGGGCTTCGTCATCATTGTCATAGTAACTTTTGACTCGCGGTTCGTTCGACATTTTTTCATGGAACGCCAACAGTGAAGGGAAATTCGCTAACATGTCGGCTGTAATTCCGTCAAATTGACCTGAGAACAGCATGAATGTATCGTTGAAGGCTTTGACATCTGCAATACTCATCGATTCAGTGTTTGCCAACCAACCGGTTGACGACTGTTCAAAGACAGTAGAAATCGCTTTCAGTGCACGGTCCATTTTTCCATCTTCAACAAATAAGGCTTGACGTGCTGCAATTTTTTCATCGAGGTCTTCGATAGAGAAAGTCGGAGTGAATGCTTCCCTCCAACCGTTGATCACTTCGACCAATTCATCGACTTTGGCCCGTGCATAGAGGTCTTCAGGTTCAAGTCCAGCTAAGGCACCAGTATAGCGGAGCAATGCATTTGATTCAGCAATGGTTCCGTGAGGAGTGCGAATGATGGGTAAAAATCCCCATGGAAGGTCACCCTTGTTCTTGAGTTCTAAGTAGCCATCCCAATTGACGAAAGTATTTTTCCATTCGAGTCCAGAAATTTCAAGACAAAATCGAGAAACTTCGGCAAATCCAGGCGTATCAAAATAGACAATTTCGTGCATGAACCAAACTCAAGAACTCGGTTCATGAAGGCTTGTGTTCTTTCGCTTGCAATCAAGGACTGACTCGGCGACGGTCACGAGGGAACAATACAGTTTCACGGACATTCTTGGAGCCTGTGAGTTTCATCAATATGCGCTCGACACCAAGTCCCCAACCTGCATGAGGAGGTACGCCATGGCGGAAACCAGCTACGTAGAATTCAAATTCTTCCGGGTCCAAGTTCATCGTTTTGAGATTCTCAATCAAGACATCGATTCGATGTTCACGTTGTCCACCTGAAGTTAATTCATCACGGCCAAAGTTGAGGTCGAATCCTCTGCTGAGTTGTCGGCCAGAACTTCCATCTTCTCCTTCGACATGATGGATATAGAAGGGTTTGAGTTCCATAGGCCAGCGTGGGAGGAAGTAGAATTGAGGGAGATCTTCAGCCAAGAGGTCTGAATTCTCGGCGTCGATATCGTCGCCCCATTCGATTTTTCCACCTTTCTGTTTGATGGTTGCAATCGCATCGCAATACGACAATCGAGGGAACGGTAGTTCAGGAACGATGACTTCGATTGCTTCTTCATCTTGTGATGCACGGTAACCGTTAATCGTGTTGATGTATTTTTGGGATTCAGGGTCTTCCGCCACTGATTTCCACATGTGATGAATCATACGCTCAAGAACGCCCATCACGTCTTCATCGTCTGCCCATGAACATTCCATATCAAACGAGATAAATTCATTCAAATGCCGGTATGTGTCGTGCTTTTCTGCTCTGAAGGCTGGGCCGATTTCGAACACGCGTTCAAGGCCACCGGACATGCATAATTGCTTGAATAATTGGGGCGATTGGTTAAGGAACGCAGGCGTATCAAAATACATCATTGGAAATAAATCGGTTCCACCTTCAGTTGCAGTCGCAACAATCTTCGGGGTGTGGGTTTCAAAGAACCCTTCATTGATCAGTGCTTCTCGGCCATATTGCAAAATCTTTCCACGCAAGTGGAACATGGCGTTGACGTGAGAACGGCGCAAGTCGAGGAATCGGTTGTCGAGTCGAGTGTCCAGAGCAACGTGCACTGTATCGGTGACTCCGAGTGGAAGAGGGGCAACTGCTCGAGCAATGAGATTGACCGAGGTGGCGATGACTTCGTAGGCAGGAGGGGGCACAGGTTCGCCTTCCTTTGCCTTAGGAGGCCTCTTTTCGGAGACCGTTCCAGTGAATTGAAGGGTAGATTCGCGAGTCATTCGTTGAACCAAGTCCAGTGCTTCGTCACCAATGTTGTCGCCCTTGAGGAAGATTTGGGTGATTCCAGTTCCATCTCGGAGGTCAACAAAACAAATTGCTCCTTTGCCTCTATTCGCTTCCATGAATCCTGCAACAGTGACTTCTTGGCCAATTAAATCAGCGCCTATGTTTTGAATTTCGCCCAATGTGTGGGTGCGGTATGCGGTCGGTACCCAAGTGCTCATGTTGGGGGGGGGACAGGCCGAGAACATCAATCATTCGTTTGAACAACGCTAATTCAGAGCATCTCAGTGTGCTATTTTCTGCCCTTTTATTCCTTTAGAGAATTATCGGGCTCGCGAATAGGCGGTTTATTCATATAGGCGGAGATTGGCGCCAAAGTCATGACTGGTGACTTGTTTTCATCCGAATCCGTAACCCGCGGCCATCCCGACAAATTGTGTGATTCCATTTCAGATGCTATTGTTGATGCCTGTCTTGCAATTGATTCGAACGCTCGTGTTGCCGTAGAAACATGTGTGAAAGGCAAAGAAGACATGGGACTCATTGTCCTGGCAGGTGAAGTCTCTCTAAGCGGTTCGCCTCCTGATTACGAGGCCGTCGCCCGTGAAGCAGCAGCAGCAGTTGGCTACACATCTCATTCCATCGGTATGGATGCAACTTCTTCTGAGTTCACAGAAGTTCAAGTTCATATCACCACCCAATCATCATATATCGCTCAAGGCGTTAACCAAGACCTTTTGTCCCAAGGGGCAGGTGACCAAGGGTTAATGTTCGGCTATGCTTGCACTGAAACCGAGGATTATTCTGAACTCGAGGGCCGTTTCTTCCCACTTGCAGCAGCACTTTCCCAGCGCCTTACACGCCGATTAACCGCTGTCCGAGAACAAGGAATCTTGCCATGGGCCCGCCCAGATGGTAAGTCGCAAGTGACCGTCGAATACGATGAAGACGGTTCAGTCTCCGGCGTTCACACCGTGATCATTGCTATCCAACACGATAAGAACCTCAAAGACCAGTTCAATGGTTCAGAAGAAGCAGAACTCGAATATGTCAATCAGCAAGTAAAGGAACATGTGGTCGAACACGTGATTCCAGCAGGTTTGCGAAAGGGTGACTACACACTTGTCGTTAACGGAACTGGACGATTTGCAGACCCGGGTGGTCCATATGCTGACGCAGGATTGACCGGCCGCAAAATCATTGTCGATACCTATGGAGGCATGGGCCGTCACGGTGGCGGTGCTTTCTCTGGAAAAGATCCTTCAAAAGTCGACCGTTCAGCTGCTTATGCTTCACGCTGGGCCGCTAAGCACGTCGTTGCTGCAGGTCTTGCAACCCGTTGCGAAATTCAATTGGCGTATGTCATTGGCATTGCTCAACCAGTAAGTGTTCGTGTGGAAACCTTCGGAACTTCCGATCTATCTGAGCGCGAATTGGCACAACGTGTGAAATCCACCTTTGACTTCAGACCTGGGGCTATCGCACGAGATTTGAACCTGCTCAACCCAATCTACTCAGTCACCGCTTCAGGTGGTCACTTTGGTAGAACTCCAGGTGATGACGGAACCTTCCCTTGGGAACGAATCGACCAAGACCGTATTCATTCACTCCTCAACTGAGAGAGCCGGCTTACAACGGCCCTTAGGGCCGATTCACTCAAGTGGTATGCACGGGTGGCTTGACTTGGTCTTATGTCGTCTCGTCCAGTTCGTGCCGTCGCCTTCGTACTCGTGTTGTTGTTTGCAAGCATGTCACCTTTGGCGTTTCATGCCAGCGCCCATCAGAGTATTCTTTTGTCTGCCGACACAACACATCTCATACTCATGGACGGGGATTCAGGCAATATTACCCTGAACATTGAAAACAATGCTTCAGCCATTGAAACATTCAATATCACCGTCGATGTTACGGGTCTGTCCTCGGTTTGGGAAATCCTCCCAAGTGCGGAAACGGTCGACAATGTATTCCCTACATGGTCGAAAAACACAACAATTGTTGTTCGACTTGATGAAGGTGCAGTGCCTTCTGACAGTGGTTCATTTGACATTATTGTTACCGAGCCGGACCAAAACATCAGCAGTTCTATCACCATCTATGTCTCTGTAGCCCCCTCCTATCAACCGTCACTCGATCTCTCGCCAATGGGTGGTGCATTGACGGCAATGGATTCGGGAACAAATGCAACTTTTAGCATCGATGTTGAAAATTTGGGTTCGGTTCAAGATACCCTTCTTTTGGATGTCGAATATGAACCTGATTTGGCTTCTTGGTGGGCCAATTACACCAATGTTTCAAGTAACAATTCCGGTAACCAAAGTGGCAATGACACTGGGGATAATTCGGGAAATAACAGTGGTAACTCGACAGGGAATACTTCGAGCGCCCTTACTGTGAATAACACTTTGATGTTTGGAAACAGTTACACGAATGCGAATTCCTTGCATACGCTCATGGAAGATCTTGGTGTCCAAAATGCGGATGCCATTACCGGAGGCGGCAAGAAATTATCAGCCCATTGGGATGAAGTGAATACCTCTGGTCATCTCTCAAATCTAACTTTGCGTAGTCCAACTGTTGATTGGGATTATGTGGTTCTTCAAGACCAGAGCCAAGTTCCAGGATTCTATCGTACCAACGGTGACTGGATTGCAAGCATGAACGGGGCAGTCGGATTGTCTGGTGCGATTGAAGATGAAGGTTCTGAATCTATTTTGATGATGACATGGGGTCGTAGAAGCGGAGATGTTCTCAATCCAGTACTCTACAGTAATTTCTCTGTGATGCAAGAACGTTTAGAATCCGGT
>Ga0308019_10000147_pt1 | contig 42968 bp, 44 predicted proteins | sample Neamet284_FD_203135 | JGI IMG/M metagenome (GOLD analysis project Ga0308019, IMG submission 203135) | Marine microbial communities from water near the shore, Antarctic Ocean - #284 | ecosystem: Environmental > Aquatic > Marine > Unclassified | place: Southern Ocean | collected 2014-10-01
TATTTACTCCAGGAACTTTTTTGGCAAATCTTGTTGCATCTGCAACTAGAGTTTCATGTAAAGGGCAACCTTGTGTAGTCATTGTCATTTTAATATCAACGTCATTATTTTCTTTAACATCAATTCCGTAGATTAAACCCATTTCTACAATGTTCAGAGGAACTTCAGGATCCATGCACAATTTCAATGAATCTTCAATTGCTTGTGTAGAAACTTTACTCATAGGATATATGGTATTTTGAAAAACAATAAAAACTTTCTAATTATTAGCTTCGAATAATTTTAGAATAGATTCCTCATAGGGGGCTGTAACCACACCTTTTTCAGTAATAATTCCTGCAATTAATTCAGGAGGAGTCATATCAAATGCTGGATTAATGACACCAATACCATCAGGTGCAGTCTTTTTATCACCAATTCCCGTAACCTCAGATCCATCTCGCATTTCAATGATAACATCTTCTGCTTTCGTTTGCATATCAATAGTAGATAGTGGTGCTGCAACATAAAATGGAATTCCATGTTGTTTTGCCATTGTTGCTACCTGATATGTTCCAATTTTGTTAAAAACATGACCAGTTTTTACAATTCTATCAGCACCTACTACAACTTTGTTTACCAATCCATTTGCCATTGAATATCCAACTGCAGTGTCAGGAATTAAACTAACATCAAATCCATCATGTTTTAATTCAAAAGCTGTTAATCTAGAACCTTGTTGAATTGGTCTTGTTTCAGTAGCAATGACTTTAACGTTCTTTCCACTTTCTCTAGTTGCTCTAATTACACCTAATGCAGTTCCATATGCTACAGTAGCTAAAGCACCTGCGTTACAATGAGTCATAATGGTGTCATCATTATCAAAAAGAACTGAACCGTTCTTTCCCATAGCTTTGTTAATTTCAATATCTTCATCTGCCATTTTTTTAGCAGTAGAAATTACTAATTCACGGATTTGTTCAGCAGTTTCTCCAGTCTTTGCAACATTCATAATTTTTTCTAATCCCCAACCTAAATTTACAGCAGTGGGCCTAGTTGCAAAAAGAATTTTTCTTGCATCTTCCAAGTCTGAAAGTAATTCTTCTTTTGTTGTGGCTTTACTTTGTAAAACTGCTAATCCTAATCCAAATGCCCCAGACACTCCAATTGCAGGAGCACCTCTAACGATCAAGGTTTTAATTGCATTTGCTACTTGGTTGAAATCATCATATTCTACAAAAATTAATTCATTAGGTAATTTAGTTTGCTCAATCATGATCACTTTATTATTTTTCCATTCAACTGTTCTAAGAGAAGAATTAAGTTCTACGGAATTGCCCATAATTTTTCTAATTAATCCCCTTATTTTAACGAAATAATCAAAAATTAGAGAAATTTGTAATTTTCAAAATGCTTATTCTTTAAACATTATATTCTAAAAAAATAGGGTATTTCCATTGATTACAAAATTAGATCTTAAAAAAGTGGATAAAAAAGAGATGTATGCGGTTTATGATAAATGGTCAAAAATTGGTAAAAAGGCATATGAAGAAAATTTACAATCACTAAAATACCAAAATATAGATCACATAGTTTTTGCAGGAATGGGCGGATCAGGATCTATTGGAGATATTTTTTCAGGGATATTATCACAAACAAAAATGCACATTACAGTGGTAAAGGGATATACATTACCAAAAACTGTGGATGGTAATTCTTTAGTAGTTATTACCAGTGTTTCAGGAAATACATCAGAGGCATTATCTATTTTAGAAGAAGCAAGAAATGTGAATTGTGAATTAATTGCAGTTTCTTCCGGTGGAAAAATTGAAAAAATTTGTAAAGAGAATAAAATAGAATATAGAAAAATTAAAGAATATAATTCACCAAGAGCTTCTTTAGTTAGTTTTATCTATTCAATGTTAAAAATATTAGAATTTATTATTCCAATTAAAAAAGAAGAAATAATTGAATCATTAGAAAAAATAAAAAAATTAGAAGACCAAATATCATCAAATAATTTAACTGATTCTAATCAATCACTAAAATTAGCAAAAGAAATCTCAGGGATTCCTTTAATCTATTATCCATGGGGATTACAAGCTGCAGCAATTAGATTTAAGAATTCATTACAGGAAAATGCAAAAATGCATGCAATGGTAGAAGATGTGGTGGAATCTTCACATAATGGAATAGTTGCATGGGAAAAAGAATCAAATGTTTTTCCAATATTGCTACAAGGTGGAGATGATAATATAAAAACAAAAGAGAGGTGGAAGGTTCTCAAATATTATTTTGAGATCAATAAAATAGAATACAAAGAAGTATTATCAGTAAAAGGCAATATTTTATCTAAATTAATGTATTTAATTTATCTATTAGATTACACATCAATTTACAAAGCAGTGATATCTGAAACAGATCCAACCCCTGTAAAATCAATAGATTTTATTAAATCCAGACTAGAAAAATAAATTTCCATGACAACTTTAAAAGGTCATAGTGAAATCAAAAATATGAAAATAGTTATAGGAATCCCCGCTTTTAATGAAGAAAAAAATATAGCAAGTCTCATAATTAAATTAAAAAAAATATCTCAAAACATAATTGTATGCAATGATGGTTCTAATGATTTAACAGGGAATATTGCAGAAGAGTTAGGCGTAATTGTTATTGAGCATAAAAAAAATTTAGGATATGGTGCAGCAATAAAAAGTATTTTTTTAAAAGCACATGAAGTAAATGCAGATGTTTTAGTTACATTTGATGCCGATGGTCAACATAGAATTGAGGATATTAATACAATTTTAGAACCAATTAAAAATAATTCTGCAGACATGGTAATTGGTTCTAGATTTTTAAAAAATAATCAAGAAATTCCAAAATATAGAAAAATTGGAATAAAAGCAATTACAAAATTAACAAATGTTACAGGAGGAACAAAAATTACAGACTCACAAAGTGGATTTAGAGCTTATAATAGAAAAATTTTAGATGAAATTAAACTAAAAGAATCAGGAATGGGAATTTCTACAGAGATATTAATTAAAACACAAAAATTGGGTTTCATAATTACCGAAGTACCAATCATCATTTTATATGAAGGCGATACCTCGACACATAATCCAATTAGTCATGGAACATCAGTAATTTTGAGCACTCTAAAATATGTAGCAATTGAACGCCCTCTAGTATTTTATGGCATACCAGGAATTATTTTTTTATTAATTGGTCTCGCATTTGGAGTATGGACAATTCAAATTTATTCTGAAGAAGGGCAAGTAATTACAAATATTGCATTAATAGGAATAGGAGGAGTCATAATGGGAACGATATTAATGCTAACAGCCACAATATTATATTCAATCGTAAGTGTTGTTAAACATTAAATTAATACAATAAATCGCATTACTTAATTAGATACATAATAAAAGAAGAATAGAAAAAATTTGAGAATAGCAAATTTAGAAAAATCTACTGCGATAATTACAGGAGGTGGAGGTTTACTTGGAAGAATGTATACTGCAACACTATTGAAAGCAGGTGCTAAAGTTATAATAATTGATAAAAAAATTGATGAAAATAAAATAAAAAAATTAATAAAAAAAGATTATAAATTAAATCAAGAAAAAATAAAAAATATTAAATTTGTTGAATGTGATATTACAGATCCTATACAAGTAAATAATAATTTCATTAAACTTGATAAATTATTAAAAAATTTAAAAATTTTAGTAAATAACGCATCATTAGTAAAACAAGTTGGAAAAGAAGATTTAGTAGATACTTACAAACCATTTTTGGAAATGAAAGTAGATGATTGGGAAGAATACTTTTCAGTAGATCTAACAGGTACTCTGTTAATTTCTCAAAAATGCATTCCACATATGCAAAAAAATAAAGGAGGTTCAATTATCAATATATCATCAACTTATGGAATTTTATCTCCAGATCAAAGATTATACAAATTTTTTAATAAAAAATTAAGTAAAAAAATGAAAAATAAAGGCGTGAAAATTGAAAAACCGATAGGATATTCAATTAGTAAATCAGGCATTTTAAACCTCACAAGATTTCTGGCAACAAAATTTGCTGAAGATAAAATTAGAGTTAACACACTGACATTAGGAGGAGTGTATGACGATAATCCACCAGAGTTTGTTAAAGATTATTCTGAAAGAACCCCTCTAAAACGCATGGCAAATAAAGAAGAATATGCAGGTCCACTACTATTTCTAGCTTCAGAAATGTCATCATACATGACCGGTTCTAATCTGATAGTAGATGGTGGCTGGAGTGCATGGTGATTAATTTTTAAAGTCTATTTTATGAAATGAATCATGTATAAAATCAAAATAAATCAAAATAAACTCATAGGTGAAAATGAATATCCATTCATAATTGCAGAAATTGGAAATAATCATAATGGCTGTTTAGATACAGCTATGAAATTAATTGAAAGTGCAAAAAAAGCTGGAGCAGATGCTGTAAAATTTCAAGTTAAAAATATTGAAAAATCATTTGGAAAAGAATTATTAGATTCACCATATGTTAATGAAAATTCATTTGGAAAAACATATCGTGAACATAAAATGGCTTTAGAATTTTCTGAAGAACAAATGAAACAGCTTTATGATTTTGCATCTAAAATAAATATAATTTGTTTTTCAACTCCATTTGATATAGATTCTGTGGATATGCTAGAAAGAATAGGAAACCCTATTTATAAAATATCTTCATTTCATGTAACGGATTTAAAATTAATTGAATATGTCTGTAAAACAAAAAAACCAATCATAATATCAACTGGTATGTCTACAATAGAAGAAATTGATAAGGCTATTGAGTTAATTAAAAAATATACAAAAGATTTTGTTATAATGCATTGTACTTCATGTTATCCTACAGAAGATAAGGATGTTAATTTGAATATAATTCCAACTCTAAAAAATAGATATAATTGTCCAGTAGGATATTCAGGACATGAAAAAGGAATTGCAATTTCAGCTGCAACAGTTCTACTAGGAAGTTGTGCAATTGAAAGACATTTTACTTTAGATAGAACAATGAAAGGTCCAGATCATGCATCATCAGTTGAGCCAGTAGGATTAAATGATATTGTTACAAGATCAAAGAAATTTTTTGTTTCAATGGGGAAATCAGAAAAAGATGTATTAGATTGTGAATTAAAAAATCGCAAAAAATTTAGAGGTTATTGACTTTTTTTAATATTAAATCAGCCATTTCTCTAAATGCACCATCACCGCCTTTAGAAGTACAAACATAATCACTTATTTTTTGAACTTCAATATTACCATCGGATGGACTTGCTGAAAAACCAACCAGTTTCATAATTTCAATATCATTAACATCGTCACCGATATAGGCAATTTCATCTTTTTTTACACTATATTTTGCTAAAATTTTTGTAAGTATTTTTTTTTTATCAAATATTCCAGAATACAAGTCAACAATTGAAATTTTTTTAACTCTTTGTTTTACAATTTTTGAATTTTCTCTAGTAACAAAAACGGTTTTAATTTTATGTTTTAATAATAATTCCATCCCCATACTATCCCTAGTATTAAATTTCTTCATAAATTCACCAGATTCAGTATAATACATACCACCATCAGTCAAAACACCATCAACATCAGTAAGGACAAGTCTAATTTTTTTTAATTTAATATTAATTTTTGAAATCATTTAAATTAATTTCATAATAGTTATAATTAAGATTATTGCAATTTAGATATTGAAACCAATATGTATTATTCCTGCACGTGGAGGATCTAAAGGAATACGCAAAAAAAATATAAAAATTATTGCAGGTAAACCATTACTGGGTCACGTGATTGAAGATATTCAAAAAGGGAATATTTTTAGTCACATTATAGTTTCAACTGAAGATAAAGAAATTGCAACAATTGCAAAAAAATATGGTGCAGAGGTACCATTTGTAAGACCAAAAAAATATGCGACAGACACAGCATCTATGGATGAAGTATTACTTCATGCAGTCCAAACATTATATGAATTAAAATATGAATTTGAAATTTTTGTATGGAGAGATGCTACTACGCCACTTATCAAAAACTCAGATATTAAAGGAAGTATAGAGTTATTGAAAAAAGAAAAATCAGCTGCAGTATGTGGTGTTTACATACAACATCTTAATCCATATTTCAACATGGTTGAAAAAAATAAACAAGGTTTTCTTAAATTATCTAAAAAATTAAAAAATAGACCTCTATCAAGACAAGAGGCCCCTATCGTGTATCAATTAAATGGATTATATGCTTACGATGCAAAAAAATTTCTTAAATTAAAAAAAACAGATTTTTCTAAATCAATACCATATGAACTACCTATGGAAACTGGAATAATGATAGATACACCATTTGAATTTGAAATTGTTAAATTAATTTTAGAAGATAAAAAAAATAAGAATGAAAAATAAGAATATTTTTTATGTTGATTAATTTTATCAATATGATGATTACTTAAATAATCCAAGGAAACTTTTTTTCATTTAGAAAAATTTTAAATTTATTTTGATAGATTAGAGAATCAACATATTCATAATTTGAAGTAAATTTTTGGTAAAACTCACTCAAAAATTCCCCAAAACTAAAATTACTTATATGATCAGATAAGATTTTCATAAATTTTGTTAAATCTTGAGATTTAACTTTAATTTTTAATGACATTTTAATTATTTTTGGTAAATTTTGTAGTGAATTCAGTTTTGTAACAGAACGCAAAATAGAATAAATTACTTTTAGAACATAAACAAGAATTATTTTCTAACCAAAATTTTCCACCAAACACTTTTTGTACCATCAAAATTAACATGTTCATCATCCTCAAAAAATATGATATCAAAATAATCTTTTAAAATATCTCGTATTTGATCATTTTCAAAGAAAAATCTTGTAATTCCCTTATATTCAAAAGCATTATTGGATATTTTATTACCAAAATTGAAATATTTATCACCAGGTTTTTTTGTTGAAAATAAAAAAAAGGAATTTTTATTCATAATATTATAAATTCTAGAAAAAATATTACTAAGTTGAGAAAGATCAAAAAACTGTAAAGCTAAATTAGAATAAACAAGATCAAATTTTTCATTAAGGAAGTCAAAAGATTTTTCAGTATCGTGCACAAATAAATTTAAATTTTTTAAATCATGTTTATTTTTTAGTTTTTCAACAAAATTTATTGCATTTTCAGAAATATCAGTTGCAGTGACATCATATCCATATTTTGCAAAAAAAACAGAGTCTCGACCCTGGCCACAGCCCAATTCTAAAATTTTTTGAATAGAATATTTATCAATTAATTCTTTTGCAGAATTTGCTAAAATTGTTTGTCCAGTTCCAAAATAATTTTCTTTTGAGTATAGTTTATTCCAATAACCAAGTTTTTCTAATTCGTGTTTAATATCGGATGATTCAATTTCTGTCAATATTATATCTAAATTTATTGTATAATTAAATTTTATATATTTACAGTTATTAATTTAATTTAGATAAATTAACTAGGAATTTAAAATATTATTCATTTCTGATCGTAATTGATCGGCTTTATCTATTTTTAAATCAATTAAATTAATTGTTTCATTAGGATCAGTAGAAAGATCATACAATTCTTCAGTGTTGTTGTAAATATTTTTGATGTATTTCCAGTCATCAGTTCTAACCGCATATACATTAGGTTCTTTTGGTGGTTTTCCAGTTTTTAATGGATTTCCAGATTGTGAAAATGAAATACGAGATTCTTTTTTACCATTAATAAGAGGAATTAAACTTTCACCATCCATTTTACTAAAAGCAGGATCTAATGGAATTGATAAATATTCTAAAATTGTGGGTAAAATGTCAATAGAACGGACTTGATTGTCGGAAATAACTGGGGATATACCAGGTGAATAAAAAAGAGCTGTTGAAATTAAAGTAGTATCATAACAAAAAACACCATATGCTCTTTCACCAAATTTTTCTCCAGTACTAATTCCATGGTCAGAAATTACTACTAGTAAAGTATCTTCATCTAATCCTAAAAATTTAAAATGTTGAAAAATTTGTCCCAGGTATTTATCGGCATTTTGAAATAATTCATCATAAAATTTTGCATTTTTTTCTTTATTTGAAAAATATTCTTCACTAAAATTATCATATTTTTTTAAAACTTCCTGCATAATTCCAGTATGAATTTTACTGTAATGAAGATATAAAAAAAAGGAATCATCAGATTCTTTTAATTTCTTCATTTTATCTAATAATAATTTATGTCGTTCTGTAAGATCATCGTTTAATTCATCATGAATATTTAATTCATCAAATCCATCAGGCGGTAAAATTAATTTATTAATAGAATCACCAAAAGTATGATAACCATTATCATTAAGAAATTTTGGTAAAGTTTTAAAAATAGTTTTTTTGAAATTAGGAGTTTTCCAATAGCTATTTACACCATTTTTAAATCCATAAGTTCCAGAAAATATTGCATGCATAGCAGCAATTGTAAATGGTGCATAAGCAATTACTTTTGAAAAAAATGCACTTTTAGATATAAGATCACCATAGTTGGTTGCATTAAACATTCGATCTACTCGTGCTCCATCCATGGTAATAAAAACAATATTCATGAATTATCTAATAATTGACCAAGATATAATGATTATTCCAAAATAATTAATTTTGTATAATTGATTAAACATATCCCATTTTTTTCAATTCAGATTCTATTTCTTTAGAAACATCATCACTTTCATTAATTTTTAATTCTTTATGATTTGTCAAAATTTTTTCTAATATGGATTCCATTTCAGAAACTTTTTTTATGTTTATATTTGCAATATTTTTTTCCTCGAGCGGATCATTTGTAAGATCAAATAAATGAACTCGATTAGATTTTGAATCTTTATCTCGAAAATATTTGAATTGGGATGTTCTAATACCTATAACATCATTTGATTTTATATCAATCAAAGGATTACTTTCAATATATACAGGGGGTTCTTCAAATTCGGCCTCATTTTTTAAAGGAATTAAGCTACTACCATCAAAACAATTATCATTAAAATCAATTTTTGCAAGAAAACAAATGGTAGGTAAAACATCAATTAATCTAACCTGTTTAGTGAATATTTTATTTTGATCAATATTTTTTCCAACGAACAGTAAAGGAACACATAATTTTTCATCATAGAGATCATGTTCAATGGAAAAATGTCCAGACATTAATGACCTCATATCATAAGAATTTAAATTATATTTTGATAGTATTCCTAACTTTTTTGAATTATTTTTTGATTCATTAAAAAAGAATATCTTATCTTTCAGTGGTTTAATAAATTTAGGAGCATATGATATTAATTTCTTTTTTAAAATTTCATTTTTACCATTATCTTCAAAATCAATAACATGAGAATCTTTTTTTATTTTTTTAATATGTGCACCATGATCACCAGTAATAATTAAAATTGTATTATTAAGATCAACATGATTAATGATTTTTTTAATCCAAGAGTCAATTGAAGAAATAACTCTCTCATATTTTGAAAATCCAAATGATTCACTATCAAAATTTGAAGGTACATCTAGCGGATAGTGTAAATCCATTAAATGAATATTAAGAAACCAGGGTTGTTTAGTCGTAACTGAAAATAAAACATCTAAGATTTTATTTCCTAATCCAGTGTCTAGCGTTTCAGTAAAATCATAAAAATTATTTTTATTTTGAAATTTAGGAAATAACCCAATGGTTTCTGAAAAAGTAGGAGTGAAACTATAAAGAAAATAACCAGATTTTTCTAGAAGACTAAACATTGTTAGGGTATTATGATCTAATTTGTTAAAACGAGATGATCTAATCCCAGTCTTAAATGGATATTTTCCAGTATACAAACTAGACCAAGATAGAATAGTTGCATCTGCAGATGTAATTGCTTGAGAAAAATAGGTACCATTATGAATCAAATTATCTATATTTGGTTTCTTACTAGTAGTATCCATAGAAAAAAATTTATCAGATCTTATTGAATCAATTACTAAAAATATAATATTAGGTTTCATTAGATTTTATCAATTTATTTAATGTTAGTGTGCTAATAAATTAATCAGTTCATAAAAAAAAATTAGAAAATAATTAAAAATCTTAAGAAAATTGATCAGTCTTACTAACTACAAAATTACCAATTGCCAAAATGTCAATATTTGTGGATAAAAAACATTTGATTGCATCCTCAGGACTATTTACAATGGGTTGACCTTTTACATTAAATGAGGTATTTAGCAAAACAGGACATTGAGTTTCTTCATAGAAGGATTCAATTAATTTTCTAAATGTTGGATTATCAGTTTTATTAACTGTTTGAACTCGTGCAGAATTATCTACATGAACAACTGCAGGAATTTCAGATATTTTTTCAGGTTTAACGTTTACTGCTATCAACATATGTGGACTGGATTGTGTTATTTCAAAATAATCAGAAGTAAATTCAGATAATATAGATGGTGCAAAAGGTCTAAACGTTTCTCTAAATTTAACTCTAGAATTTAAAATATCTTTCATTTCTTTTGGGAATGGTGCAGTAAGAATACTCCTATTGCCTAAAGCTCTTGGACCAAATTCTGCACCTTCTTGAAACCAGCCAATGATTTTTTGTTCCTTTAATTTTATTGCAACATACTTGCTAAAATTTTTAGGCAGTGAATATTTTACATTATAAAATTCTAATGCTGTTTTAATTTCGTCATTAGAAAATGAAGATCCCTTATAGTAATTATTCAATCTATTAAATTGTAAATTAGGTGATTGTAATTTACTAGATAAATAACATGCACCAATAGCAGTTCCATTATCACCACTAGCTGGAGGGATAAAAATTTCATCAAAAAGTCCACTTTGTAAAATTTTTCCATTTAATGAGCAGTTTAAAGCGATTCCACCTGCAAAACATAATTTTTTTAGATTAAATTTTTCTTTGCATTTTTTTAATTGATCTAAAATTATTTCTTCCAATCTATTCTGTAATGCACATGCAATATGTTTATGATAATCTTCAATTGGACCATCAAATTTTCTCTTTGGACCAAATGTGTTTACAAATTTGTCACTAACCCATTTACTTCTAACTTCATGAAAAGCAATCCAGGTTCTATTAATTTTATAATTAAATTCATCAGGAATTATTATTTCTTTAAAAATTTCTCGATATGTTTTTCCAGTAGATTTCACAATTTGAGTATCATCACCATATGATGCAAGTCCCATCACTATTCCTTCATCACTATTATATTTCCAACCAAGATAATCAGTTATTGCAGCATAAAGTAATCCTAATGAATTAGGCCATTGATTTCCATGATGAAAAATTGAAATAGTGCCTTTAGATGCAGTTGCCATTAGTGAACAATCTATCTCACCAATCCCATCATGGCTAATTACTAACGCATCATCAAAGCCACTAGGATAGTAGCAACTAGCTAAATGACAAAGATGGTGTAAGTGAGATGTAATTTTTCCTGAAAAATTTAATTTATTTTTAATAAAATCAGCTAGCTTAAAATCTTGTGAACGTAATTCTTTTAATTTTTTAAAATCATTAATTTCAAAATTTTTTCTAGATATAGAAGTAATATTTTGGAAATTTTCTATTTCTAATAATGTAGGATCATATGACAAAGTAATTTCATCAACATCATTTATAGAAATATTAGCTTTCTTTAGACAATCGTTTATTGCATTTTTTGGAAATTCTCTAGTATGTTTTTCTTTAGTGTACCTTTCTTCCTCACAGGCAGATAATAATTCACCGTTTTTCATTAAACATGCAGAAGTGTCATGGCCACCAAAATTTAATCCTAAAATTATAATATTTTTTTCCAAGGATTACTATCCCATAATTGATAGTTTTTAATGTTAATATTTAATGAGTAGTAATTTAAATAGAAATTAACAATTATTTTGATAATAGACGAAATTTTTAGAGTTACAGATTATTTTGATTAATCAAGTTTTTTAATAATTTTACAACACTATTAGAAGAATTGCCAGGATTACTCATATAATTTTTTAAAAAAAGTTGACTTTTTTCTAGAAGAGATTTTTTAAATTTAGCATCATAAAGAATTTTTTTAATAGAATCTTCACAATCAGAAATTTTAGAAATACTGACTATTGCATCAGATTGTGCAATATCATCTTCTTTTGCCCAATTTTCAGTTTGTAGAGAAATAACAGGAGTATTCAAAGACATAGCTTCTAGTGTAGTAGTAGAATTATTGAAAGTGATTAAGAGGTCACAATTATTAAATAATTCTTGATTGGTTAAATTTTCAACAAGTTCAATCGAAGGATCAATATCTTTTATTAGATCCTTAACAAATTTTTTTAAAATTTGACTAGGATGAGATTTAATTACAAGTTTTTTATCAGGTAAAGATTTTACAATTCTATAAATTTCTCTAATATAATCATCATATTTTATTTGGGAATTTGTAATACAAGAATCAGATGAAAGAAACATGGTACCAGTTGTAGCTAATAAAATAATTCCATTTTTAGATTTTGGTAAAGTGTAATTAAAAAATTTATCATGTCGTGGACTTCCTCCGATTAAAATATTTTTTTCTTCATGATTATATGTAAGTGCATAATTTTTAGTGATATTTCCCCAAACAATTTGTTTGTCACTCAATAAAGAAGAAGGGAATTGCCCCAAATATTTTGCAAATTTATTCCAAATTTTAGATGTTTGGAATCTTCCATGTTGTAACATGATAGATTCAATAGAAAATGATTTTCCAACTAAAATACATTCTTTTTCTTCCTGTCCGACATCCACCCAGACAAAAATAATTGAAATATCATATAATTCATAAACTTTGTTTAAAAGAAAAATTCTCTCAATGGATTCATTAAATCTAGAAAGACAAATAGAATATAATGAATTTTTAATAGAATTCCAAAATGAAATATCATCTATTGAAAAAAAATTTTCAAAATATTCTTGATTACTAAAAATATTAATTAATTTTTTTTCTAAAGAATTTTTTTCAAAAGTAATTTCTTCTTTTTTAAATTTATAAAATTTATTTAAATCTAATATTTTTGAATTAGATTTTTTAACTATATCCAATGATTTTTTATTAGTAATTGCAGGTTTTCGAGTATTAAGTAGGAAAAAATTCACATTATTCTTATCAAATTCATGAAGTAAATCAGAATACTCTAATGGATCAAAATTTACAAGAAGAATATTTTTTTTAGAATTAGTTTTTGGTTCAAAATTATTACTTAGTTCAATAAATTTTTGAGTTAATTTTTTTGCTTGAGAAAATCTATTTCGAGAAATTTCAAAGTTAAGCGGAATTTTTCCTAAATTAAAAGTAAATTTAATTTTATCATGATAAAGACTAGATGTATTATTATTTTGAAAAATAAAATGTTTTATTTTTAAATTATTTGTAATTTTATAAATAAAATCATGAAAATTTGTAAAATCAAATATTTGATCACTTGAATAATTTTTAAGTATTTTAGAAATTACATATGGTTTAAGAAATTGAATTAAGAAATATTGAAAAATTTCATGTTCAATTAATTCTGGTAAAAAAATATTTTGAATAGTTAATTCATCTTTAAAATTTTTAAAACAATTTTCAGTAAGATGGATTGAATATGAATCAATTTTTGTAAAATCATCTTCAGTAAGAATATTTTCTCCTAATTCATGAGAAATGCAATGTTTTTGAAGTAGTAAATGTATTTCATAATCAAGAGTAAATACTAAAGAATTAGGAAATTCTGTAATTTTTGATTTTAATTCATATACATCTGCTCCATTTTCAATTAAAAAAATTGGTTTTTTCATTATATCTATACTCATGAGTATCTAAAAAATAGCTAATAAAACATTACCATCCAATAAATTAATTTGATAATAATTTTGTTTTATTAACAGGTATTCGCCATAATATTTTAGTAGGAATTCGTTTCAAACATTGACTCAATCCATTCATAGTTTTTCCAAAAATTTTAATTTTTTCTTCTACAAATTCAAATTGGTCTAAAGTTAATTCAAAAGAAATATTTTGAGGGGATTTAAATTCAAAATCTTTTAGTCTTAAATCATTTGCATCATTTAACCATTTTTGAATATCATATTTAAAATTAAATTCAGGATTAGTTTTCATACGATTATCTCCAAGAGGATTATTAGATACACCAATACAAAAGTTAGAAATTTCTAAGAATTCTTTATCAGTTTGATCATCAAACTTATTTTGTTCAATTAATAATTTCTTAGAATTTTCCAATACAGAATTAGTCCATGCTTCAAGAGCAGTTGCAGTTACTACTGCTTGAAAATAGAACATTATGTTCATTCCACTTTCACCTGAAAGTAATTTATTATAATGTAAATCATCTTGATAAAAAGATTCAATCTCTTCAGGTGAATCCCATAATTCTTCGGTTGTTGCATTATTAACTAATTTAAATATATTTTGAATTTCAGGAGATAATTCATTTCTATTTTTTGCCATAGTATGAAATAAATTAAATACATCAATTCCTTTTTCATGTAAAAATTTAAGAATTGGATCATATACTATGCCTTTATTTGTGACCCAAAGAGAAAATGCAAGTAACCGTAATTCTAGATATTCATCAAATGTCATTTTATTTGAACTGATTACAATTTCTTCAATTTCAAGTATATTTTTTCCACTTTGTAATTTTACAAAATCTCTAGGAAGAATACGATATTTGGTTTTCAGATCCCATTTTTTTTTCTGTTCTGTTGTATTTAATTCAGAGCCATCAAGCATCATACATTGAAAAACTTGGATATCACTTATTCTAGCGTTAACAAGTTTTCTTAAAGTTTCAATATGACTTTCAGTACTTTCTCCAGGTAAACCAAGTATAACTTCAGAAACGGTTTGAAGGCCTGCATCTTTAATGGAAGGTCCAAGAGCCAACATTTGATCAACACTGATGTTATCACGTTTAATATTAGTAAGTACTTCCTGATCTAACGATTGTACAGACATATAGAATCTTACAGATTCTTTTAATTTTTTTATGGCATTAATGATTTTATCTTTAGAATTTTTTCCAGTAGTTACTTGAATTTGTTTAGGATAATCATAGTTTTTTTGAGATTCAGCTAGATAGTCGCATATTTCATCATCACGAGGAATCATTCCAAAATTTAGATCAGTTATGATAAGACTACGATTATTTTGTGAATGTTTTGAAATATACTGGATTTCTTCGTAAACTCGATTCATGCTAAATCGATTTACCTGATTAACTGAATCAGAACCATCTACACAAAAAGTACATGAAAAAGGACATCCACGATTTGTTTGTAACATAGGAGATAATTTACCATCAAAAAATTCATCAAACATGTGATTTGTATAAGGTGAAGGAATCTCATCAAGATTTTTTAAACGATCTAAAGATAAATTATACTGGATTTTTTCATCAGTAGTATGAACTACACATCCATCAATGGGATTTTTTAGAACATTTTGTCTCATAGTATTTTTAGAATTATTCAATAAAGCTAAAGAAATTATTTTTGAAAATCCTATTTCACCTTCACCAGGAACGTAAATATCAACATCAAGATTTTTTTTCATAAAAGAAATTTGTTTATTAGATTCAACTGGAAAATTTGGTCCCCCCCATACAGTTAAACATGATGGATTTTTTTCTTTTAAAATTCTAAACATTTCAAGACTTATTCTATGACACCAAACATAGTTTGTTAAAGCCAATATATCAGGAGGATTTTCAATTAGTGCTGCTTCAAGTTTTTCAATATATTTGAATAATTTAATTTCAATTTTATCACCAAATATCTTTTTACAATATGATGCGATATAACCAACATTCAAAGGAAATGATTCAGTAGAAATAGTTACAGTGTCATATGTTAAATCGGCAAGATAAATAAGAAGAGGTTCAGAAGACATCCAAATATTTATAAGGAATTTTCAAATTTAAAAGTATCCAATTTTACATATATTAATTTAAGTTAATTTTTCAATACAAATTTTTTATATTAATTAAAAAATATTCTTATAACATCATTTTTTTATGTTGTTCAATTTTTTGAATATGACACATAGCTAAATAATCCAATGATGATTCTCTATTTTTAATAAAAGAGTGAAGTTCATTTTCATTAATTTTAACATCAACATGTCCACCATTATAAGTAAATATTTCATTAAAGTCACTAAGAAATTCCCAGAAATTAAAATCAATTATATTTTCAGATAAAACTTTCATGTATTTTGAAAGATCTTTAGAATCAGGTTTTATTTCTAGCAAATGTTTTATAATTTTAGAAAGGTCATCCATAGAATTAACTTTCTTTACAGATTTTAAATGTGAATAAATTACATCGCCAAAAACTATAGAAGGTTTTCCAAGGAGTGAAGCTTCAAATGAAGTTGTTCCAGCTGTGGAAATAACTAATGACGCATTTTTTTGTAAATCAGATTCAGAAAAAGTTGGATGTAACAAAATAACATTTGGTATATCCATTATTTGTTGATAATCAGATATTTTTCTCCATTCTCTACTTCCTTGACCAGGATGTTCTTTGACAAGTAATCTATAACCAATAGGAAGTGATTTTGCAATATGGCGTACAAGCTCAATCTGGTTTGTAAAATAGGGTGCACCAATCAGAACATGTCTTTCAAGTATTATACCGAGTGCAAAATATACATATTGAGAATCTAGATTATAATTAGAAATTAAATTTCTTTGCATAAAGTTTTCTCGATATTTTTTTTTCAAAATAAGTTTTATTGCATTTGTAACTACACGAAGTTTTGTTCTCCCATAGTAAGTATAATGAGTATGGATATTACTATTAGAAGACAAAATATAATGAAAAAATGGACGTAATGAACTCAATAAAGAATGGCTAGAATGCTTTTCCCAATAACCTAAAAGTTGTTTCTGCATAGGCAAACCAGCATTAAGTGATTCTATTGTATTTCTTAATTCACTAAAACTTTTTTCTTCACATTTAACATCATCAAGATTAGTAACATAGTCAATTTTTGTATCATCTTCTGAAATTATATTTTTATTGGAAATTTTAGGATTACTTAACATTAAAATTTTTGTACCATGATATACGCACATCTTTCTAAATAATTCTAAATGATGGAATGCAGTCAATTTTGTAATAAAAAAATTGGGCTTCACTTCAAGAAAAAGTTGTTCATAAAATTTACAGATTTGTTCCATAATGGATAAAATTTCATTTGTTTTAAATTTATAAAAATCATTAAAATTATAAAACATACGTTCGTTAATAGCTAATTTCCATAGATCAATATTATATTTTTTTTCAAATTTTTTTAAATATTCAATATCAGGTTCAATATTTTTATCATATTGATCATGTAAAAACCAGATTTTTTTGAAATCTATTAATTTTTGATTTTTAAAAAAAGTTTTAGGAGTATCGGTTATATCAACAATTGAATACATTTCACAATCATATTTTTTTTGAAAATAATACGCCATACAAAATTGTGTAAAATCTGCACCAAACCAAAAAATAATTTTATCCTTCATAAGATCATCAAAAATAACTCATACTTATAGATTAATTATAATATCAACTATTGAACATGCTCTAATTATTATCAAAATATGATAATGATCAAAAGTGATTATTATGTTAAAATTAGATTTTTGAATGTATTTATCTTAAAAATAAGAAAAGAACTACTTAATAAAATAGTCTCAAATACTAATGAGCATCTTATTATTATAAAAAAATAATTTGATTTAATGAATAAAGTTTTGATAGTAGGTTATGGTTCAATAGGAAAACGTCATTTAGAAAATCTTTTGATGCAAAAAAATATAGAAATCATAATTTGTAGTAAAAGAAAAGATTTAGAAAAATTAGAGAAAAAAGGAATAATCGTAGTAAATACAATCGCTGATGCATTATTACATAAACCAAATATTGCATTTATAACAAATGAAACAAGTTATCACGTTAAAACAGCAATAAAATTGGCTGAAAATGGCATACATCTTTTCATTGAAAAACCGTTATCACATTCAATGCAAGATATTAAAAAATTGAAAAAAATAGTAAATGATAATAAAATAATTGTGCAGATTGGATGTGATCATAGATTTCATCCATGTATTAAAAAAATTAAAAATATTTTAAATACTGAAAAATTAGGAAAAATAATTTCAGCATATGTTGAAAATAGTTCATATCTCCCAGATTGGCATCCCTATGAAGACTATCGAAAAGGGTATGCTGCAAAAAAAGAATTAGGAGGAGGAGTTGCATTAACAATGATACATGAATTAGATTTTTTGTATTGGTTTTTTGGGGACATTAAAAAAGTTTTTTCAATTACTGAAAAATCTAGTAATTTAGAAATATCAGCTGATGATTTATCAATGATGACATTAGTTTTTAATCAAAATATTACAGTACAGTTACATTTAGATTATTTTTCAGGTCCAGAATTTAAAAGTTGTAAAATTAAAGGAACAAGTGGAACAATTTACTGGAATTCAGATTTAAATGAAGTAAAAATTTATTCTCAAAATAAAAAACAATGGAAAATAATTTTAAAGAAAAAGGATTTTAAACGAAATTTAATGTTTATTGATGAACTAAAATACTTTTTGAAATGTGTAAAGAACAAAGAAGAAACTTTTAACAATCTAAAGGATGGAGAGAAAACACTTCAAATTGTTTTAGATGCAAAAAAATCTTCAAATCAAGGAAAAATAATCAAACAGAATAAAATTAGATGCTAAGTTAAAAAATAAACTAATTTAATTCAATAAATTAAGTTAATTAAAAACATAATTTAGATTAAAAATATGATTGGATGTATTATTCAAGCCAGAATGGGATCAACCCGTTTACCAGGAAAAGTAATGGAATTGGTAGATGATAAAAATCCGAGTTTATATTATACAATAAATCAATTAAAAAATTCTTTAAATTTGGATAAAATTATTGTTGCAACAACAAAATTAAAGGAAGATGATGTTATTGAAAAATTTTCTAAAAATAATAAAATTGATTGTTTTAGAGGAAATTCAATTAATGTTTTAGATCGATTTTATGAATGTGCAAAAAAATTTGAATTAAAAAAGATAGTACGAATAACAGCAGATTGTCCATTAATTGATCCTGAAATTGTAGATTCAGTAATTGAAAAATTTAATTCCAGTAACTATGATTATGTTCACAATATGGAACCAAGAACATTTCCTGATGGATTGGATACAGAGATATTTACTTTCAGCATATTAGAACAAGCATGGAAAAATGCAAAATTACCATCAGAGAAAGAACACGTAACACTATATTTTAGAAATAATAAAGAAAAATTTAAAATTAAAAATATCATTAGTAAAAAAAATATGTCATCTCATAGATGGACGTTAGATTATCAAGAGGATTTAGATTTAATACGTAATATAATTAGTGAAATTAAAAGTAGACCAATTTTAACTAATCACATAATTGATTTATTTAAAGAAAAACCAAATATTTTTGAAATAAATAAAAAATATTTAACGAATGAGGGTCTAAAACGCTCTTTAGAACAGGATAAAAAATTTCTAAATAATAAGACATAGTTAATTTTTAGATAGTATAAAATTTAAACTTCTAATAAAATTAAAATTAATGAATTCAAATTTTTGTGCATTATGTTATCACTATATACGTAAAGATAGTAATGATCCATTTCCACGATTATTAGGTACAAAAATTAGTGATTTTAATAACCATGTACAAATGATTAAAAAAGAATTTGCAATTTTATCTTTAGAAAAAATTCAATCTATATTTTATAATCAAAATAAAGTATTGAAGGATAAAGTATTGAAGGATAAAGTAGGCATAACAATAACATTTGATGATGGTTTATCTGATCAATTTGAAGCTGCAAAAATTTTATCAGAAAATAATATTTCAGGGATATTTTTTATTCCCACATGTATCATAAAAGAAAATTTACCAGCAAATCCAATTATATTACATTATGCAATTGCAATTCACGGAGTACAAAAATTTATTGATGAATTAAAAATAATATTTAATAAAATGAAGATAGAAAATAAAATACCAGAATTTAATAAAAAGAATGACAATGTTTGGAAAATAATTGATGAAATTAAAATTCTGTTATATTATAAAATAAAATCAGATGAAACTAGAAAAATTTTAGTGGAAATATATAAAAAATTAATCATAAAAGAAAATATTACAGTGGATGATATGCATCTTACAAAAATACAAATAAAAAAAATACTAGAAATGGGTCATAGTATTGGCACACATTCACATACACATATTTCTGTTGCAAATTCAGAATTATCTAAATCAGAAGTGGAGAAAGAGTTAATTGAACCAAAATTAATTCTAGAATCAGAATTTAATACAAATGTAATATCTATGAGTTATCCATTTGGAGAATCAAAAGATTGTCTTAATGCAAAAAATTTAATTCAAAAAACAAATAGTTATGAATTAGCTTTTACTATTAAACATAAACTAAATACAAAAAATACCTCACCTTTAGAAATTGGCAGATATATGGTACATAGTTCAGATAATTCCAACAAATTAAATAAAATACTAAAAAAGAATCAAACATTATGAAAGCAGTTATTTTTACAAGTAATTCTATTAGACACAAATTTTTTGCAAATTCATTACAAAATTATCTAGATGATTTGTTAGTGGTTTCAGAATGTAGAGAAAATGATGAATTTAATGAATCATATGGAGAAAATGATCAAATTATAAAACATTTTAAAAATAGAAATAAAATTGAAAATGAATTTTTTAAAGGTAATGATGAATTTAATACTAAATGTATACCAATTTTGTATAAAGAAGTTAATCATAATTTTATTTATGAAAAAATTAAAAAATATAATCCAGATGTGATGATAGTTTTTGGTTCATCAATAATTAAAGAACCACTGCTATCATTAAGTAAAAAAAATAAATTTTTAAATTTACATTTAGGGTTATCCCCATATTACAAAGGAAATGCAACAAATTTTTGGCCATTTATTAATAATGAATTAGAATTTTTAGGTTCAACAATTTTACACATTGATTCTGGTATTGATACTGGAGATATAATTACACATGTAAGACCAAAAATTGATGAAAATGATAATGTACATACTATTGGATGTAAAATAATTCAAGAAAGTGTAAGAAAAATGGGTATGATTTTAAATTTAATTAAAGAAAAAAAGGAAATTAATCGTATTTCGCAGTGGAATATAAAAAATGAAAAAATTTACAAATTGAAAGATTTTAATGAAAAAATATTAGAAGATTATTTAAATAAAATTGAAAATGGAATAGTAAAAAAATTTCTTTCTGAAAAAGAAAAAGAATTTAAAATAATTAATTCCATTGAAGTGTAATAATTAAAAATTAATACAATTTACCAGGCGGTCCATCCACCATCAACAATTAGATTAGAACCTGTCATATATGATGAAGCATCAGATGCCAAAAATATTATTGAACCAGCATACTCATCTTTTTTGGCCATACGTCCTAATGGAGTTTTTTTAGAATATCTTTTTATGAAATTAGGATCTTGATTATTTTCTACCCCCCCAGGAGAAAAAGTGTTAACTCTAATTCCTTTTCCTTCCCAATAAGTAGCCAGATATCTAGTAAGATTCAAAATTGCACTTTTAGTGGCAGCATAAAAAATTGCTGAGTTTTGACCACTTTTTCCATATATTCTTTGATCGGGTCCAACTAATCCATATGTTGAAGCAATATTAATAATATTTCCAGATTTTTGTTTTATCATTTGTTTTCCAATACTCTGACAACACAAAAAAACGCCTGTTAAATTAACATCAATTGCTTGATTCCATGTTTCAAGTTCAAGATTTTCAAATCCAGAGGATCTAATTTTTGAATTACCTTGATATGCTGCATTATTAATTAAAACATCAATTTTAGAATATTTTTTTATAACTGTAGAAGTCATAGATAAAATGGATTCTTTATTTGTTAAATCCAATTTAATAGACATCGGATCAGTTGAAAAAGATTTTTTGATTTGCTTTTCTGTAATTTTTGATTTAGATATATCAATATCAGCTAATACCACATTTGCACCACATTCACTTAAAGCATAAGCATATTGAGTGCCCAACATTCCAGAAGAACCAGTTATAATAATCACCTTGCCATTAAGATCAAATATTTTTTGAGTCTTCATATTAATTCAAATATTTTGATACTATTGAATATTTCCAAAAGTTATTAACATAAATAATAAATTAAAAATTATGTTGAAACTTCCAAAAAAAAATAAAGTTCAATTTGCATTATTAGGCTCAGGATATGATTTATGTAATATTTCAGATATTTTATTAAAACAAGAATTTAAAAAACCAATAATTGTTACGCATTCAAAAAAATTTCATATGAGGGATAAAAAATTAATGGAAAATACAAAAAGGAATACAGATATTTTTTTATATTCAAAAGAAAAAAATATTAAGTTAATTGAAGAAGATGATATAAATTCACCAAAACTAATTAAAAAATTATTAGATCTAGGAGTGAATGTAATATTTTCTCATGCATGTAGATCAATTATTAAAAAAGAATTTTTAAATTCGTTTCAAAATTTAGTTTTCAATATTCATCCTTCTTTTTTACCTGAAGAAAGAGGTGCTGCAACATTTAGTTGGAGAATATTAAATGATCAAAAATTTGTTGCAGCAACAATTCATCAAATTGATGAAGGGATTGATTCAGGACCAATTATATTTCAAAAAAAGAAAATTCTTTCAAAAAAAGAATTAACGGTACCATTAGATTATGATATAAAAACAACAAAAATGTATGAATCAATTTTTGAAGATTTTTTGAAAAAAATTCAAAAAAATCAAAAATTAACTATAGTTAAACAAAATGAAAAAAATAGTTCATATTTGCCAAGACTATATACTGAAATTAATGGAGCAATAGATTTTGATTGGAATACTGATCAAATTGAAAGATTTGTTAGGGCATTTTCATATCCATATCCTGGTGCATTTACATTTATCAACAAACAAAAAATTTGTATTTTAGAGTGCTTTACAGAAAAAAATAAAAGGAATTTTCATCCATTTATTTCCGGAAGAGTTAGTAAAAAATTTTCAAATGGATCTGTACGAATCATTACCAAAAATGGGTTTATCAGAATTACAAAAATACGTGTAAAAAATCAAATAATGAATCCAACAGAAGTAATCAAAATTAATGATGTTCTATTTACTCCAAGAAATGTTCTAGATAAGAGTAGAATGACAACAATTAGTGTCAAAAATATGAAATAGAAATTAATCGTAACTGATAAATCATTATTGAAGTAAAAATAACATAATGAGAAAATTTGAAAAATCTAATCAGATTAAGAAAAGAGCACTATCTGTTATTCCACATCAAACAGGAACATTTAGTAGACGATCAGATAGTTTTGTAGAAGGAATTTTTCCTTCATATATTCATACTGCAGAGGGTTCTCATTTTACAGATGTAGATGGAAATGAATATTTGGATTATCTATGTGGACTAGGTCCCATAACATTAGGATATAATTACAAACCTGTCAATGATGCAATAATAGATCAATTAAAACAAGGAATTTTATTTTCCCTTCCACATCCAGTTGAAGTTGAATGTTCTGAAAAAATTTCACAAGTAATACCAAATGCAGACATGGTGAAGTTTGAAAAAACAGGATCTAATGCAGTTACTGCCGCAGTAAGAGCTTCAAGATATCTCACACAAAAAAATAAAATTGCATATTGTGGAAGTGGTGGAGTATGGCACGATTGGCAAGCAGCAATGGTTAGCAGAGACGGAGGAGTTCCAGAATTTAATAAAGAATTAATTTTTGTTTTTGAATATAATGATGCAGAAGGATTAGAGCAGATTTTTGAAGATAATAAAGGGGAAATTGCAGCAATAGTTTTAGAGCCAACAGTTTATGATAAACCAACAGATAATTTTCTTCAAAAAGTTAGAAAAATAGCTAATTCTAATGATGCAATTTTAATTCTTGATGAAATTGTTACTGGATTTAGATTTGATCTAGGTGGATGTCAAAAATATTTTGATATTAAAGGTGATTTTGTTTGTTTTGGAAAAGGAATGGGTAATGGATTACCAATAACTGCAGTTACTGGAAAAACAGAATTTATGAAAGCATTTGATGAATTATGGGTTTCATCAACAAATAACAGTGAAACATTATCTTTGGCAGGAACAATAGCTGTAATTAATGAAATGCAAGAAAAGAATACAATTTCTTCATGTTGGAATCAAGGTGAAAAATTAATGCAAGGTTGGAATAAAATAGTCTCATCATATGACATTAAAGCAAAAATGGAAGGTTATCCAGTTAGAATGAAAATGAAATGTCTAGATTCATCAGGAAACGAATCAATGATATTAAAAACAATAATCATGCAAGAGATGGTTAAAAGAGGGGTATTCATGTCACAAGGTGTAAGTTTTATTTCATATTCACATTCATCATCAGATATTGAATACACAATTAATGCATTGGATGAAACATGTAAGATAATTTCTAAAATAAATGAGAATAAATTAGATGAATTACTAGAAGGGAAAATTCCACAATCAGTATGGAGTATGAAAATACTACCTACAAAAAAGAGAAATAATTAAAAAAATCAGTTAAGTTTGGGATTTTAATAAATTATAGTCATGGTTAATTTTATCAACAACAATATTTATTCCGTTAAGTAAATCAATTTTAGTGAGATTTTTTTTATAATTTTTTCTATTATTATAATTTAACATTTTTTCAAAAGAATTTTTGAGAGATTTTTCATATGATAATTCTTTATAATCAATTTTAATACCAACATTTTGTTCTTTTACAAAATTATGATTTTGTTCACGAGAATTTACAGAAATAGCTAAAATTGGTATATTCATAGATGCCAATTCAAAAACAGTTCTACCATTAGATACAATTGCAAAATCAATATCACGAGTGTATTTTGCCATAAAATCTGAACCATCGACTAAAATAATATTAAAATTATTTTTTTGTAAATTTTTAATTTTTTGTTTAATCATTTTTTTATGTGAATATCCAAAACCAAGAAGCAAAATAAATTCAACATTTTTAATATTATTTTTTTCAATGATAGAAATAGTTTTCTCAGTGATATTATTTTGATCAGTTCCACCAAAACTAATTAAAATTTTTTGAACATTTTTTGAAAGTATTTCATTTTTCCATATACGGAACTCATCTCTAACACAAGCATATTTTGAACCATAAAATTCATGGGGCAATGATTTTTGTTTTTCAAAAATTGGATTAAATACTAAATTAGCTAATTTTCTACCTTCACCTTGATCTTCAAAATTTACAATCATTTTACTATGATCATGTAATTTTTTCATGTATGAGTCAGTTGTATTTAAAATATCATTAAAAATAATATCAGGTTTAAACTTTGTAAGAATTTTATTAAATTCATCATCAGATGTGAAAAATGAGCAATTGTAAAGATTTTTTTTAAATTGTTTATATCCTAAATTGCGTTTTTTATGCATTAAAATCATAATTTCATCATTTCTAAAATGATTCAAAATTGTTAACATGTTAAAAATATGACCCATGCCAATTTTCACTGTAGAATCAATACGTACTAGTATTTTTTTTCTATTTAGAATTTGTTCAAAAGTTCCAAAATCATGATATGAATTTAATGAATGGATTTCATCATTAGAAAGTTTTAAACCATAAAATGGAGAAACAAAATTTCCATTATTTTTAATAAATTGTTTTATATTAAATGCAACAATTCTATTTAAAATACACAGAGATTTTTTAGAAGGATTAAGTTTTAATAAATTTTTAGAATTTTCTACTTCATATCCTAATTTAGAATCAACAACACTAGAAATACCAAAAATGGTTGGTTCATTTTTTTCTAAATTTTTAAAAAAAGTATTGATAGTACTAATTTTAATTAAAGGTATTTTTGGATGTAGTACCAAACATTTTTCATAATCAATATTTTTTTTTTCTAATTTTTCTAATGTATCTAAACATATTTCTTTTATAGAAGTTGAATTTTTTGTTAAAGATTTTGGTCGCTGGATATATTTTGCACCATAAAGAAGTGCTAATTCACGAATTTCCTCAGAATCAGTTGAAACTAACACATCAGCTTTTTTAAATTTTAATGCAGTTTTTACAATATAATATAATAGAGGTTTATTATTTACTAATCTTAAATTTTGTCTAGAGATAACATCATCGCTACCTTTTCTAGCCATAATAAGGATAAGTAATTTTTTGTTCATTATTTTTGTTGTATGTAATTCCATTCTAATGTCATATCTTCATCTATGTCTACTTTAGCAATAAAACCAATAATTTTTGAAAAGAATTTTGGAGGTATTCCAGTTCCAGGTCTTTTTATTTCTAACATAGATTCTGTAATAATAGATCCTTTAGGGATTTTTATTTTTGAAACTAAACTACGTCTAGCATATTTCACTGCTTCTGATTCAGAACTAAATGAATTACGTGTGTCTGAACCTCCACTTACTTCAGATATTCTTAATTCAGATACTAATTTTTGAAAATCATTAACGTCTAAAGATAGTCTATGATCTGGACTAGTAGATAATTTTTTATCATAAGTGAAATGTTTCTCAATACATTTAGAACCATAAAATGTAGAACATAATGCAGCAGTTGTGCCCAAAGTATGATCAGAAAAACCGATAACATGATCAGGAAATTGGTTTTTTAACGAACGTATCATAGATAAATTTGCATCTTCAAAATTAGTAGGATATGATGTTATGCAATGTAAAATAATAATATCATTATTTCCTTGATTCTTTATTGAATCAATAGCTTCAGTAATTTCATTATCAGATGCCATTCCAGTGGATATAAAAATTGGTAATTGTTTTGATGCAATAAATTCAATCAACGGGATATCAGTTATATCTGCAGAAGCAATTTTGAATGCAGGTACATCAAGGGAATATAATAAATCTACACTATCATTATCAAACGGAGTTGAAAAACACATAATATCTTTTTTTTTAGCATGTTCAAAAATTTCATTCCAGTTATCATTAGTTAACCCATCTAATTTACTAAATACATCAAATTGAGTTTCTTCATTTTTTCCATCATTCCAATATTTTGGAGCAGATTTTGTTGTTAACTTAGATGCCTTGTAAGTTTGAAATTTAATACTATCAACTTTAGATTCTTTTGCAGCATCAATTAATTTTAGAGCTTTTTCTAAACTACCATCATGATTAGCACCTGCTTCAGCAATTGTAAAACATGGTTCATTATCACCCAACATGACATTACCAATCTTAATTTCTGTCATAGTTATTTATGATTTTTAAACCATACTTATCAACGATTCTATCAATTTATTACTTTTTTACAGATACTGAATTATTATGTTAAAAATATAGAGAGTGTATTAAATATCAATTTTTTAAAACAATTAAAAAAAATTAATAGAAAGACATTATAGATAAAATATATGAAATTTTCAATGCAAATGATATCAAAACCAGAGGATATTTTTACGGAATTAATTAATTTTGAGAATATGCCTAATTTGTTACCAAGACAATTAAAAAAAATAGAAATTATTAGTAAGAAAGAAAACCAAATTTTGACAAGGGAAACAATAGTGTTTAAAACTATTGTAAAAAATGAAATAATTTTAAAGAAAATAATCCAACAAAATGGGCATACATAGAAAATTTTATCGAAGAAGAATTGTATAATGAATTATACAAAACTTATCCAAAATTTGATGAATCATGGAAAAGTGAAGACTCCTATGATAAATGTGCATATAGAAAATACTGAGGTAAAGTCAATAAAGATAAAAATATTACGCAAGAACAAGATCATAATTATAGTGAAGCATGGAATAAATTTTTAAAATATTTACATAGTAATGATTTTATTCAAAATATCAAAGAATTTTCTGGAATTCCTGTTACAAAAATAAAGAAATTCCAATTTACATTAATTAAAAAAAATGGATTTCAATTACCCCACATACACAATATGGGCCCATCAACAATTATCATAATGTTATATTTTTCAAAAAATTGGCAAGAAGGAAAACCTGGTGGAACATATGTTGCAACAGAAGACGACGAATCAAAGATAGTTTTTGAACCATATAATTTAGATAATTCTGCAATGATTTTTCATGATGGACCATTTGCAGCACACGGAGTAAGACGAATTACAGATGATGTTGAGAGGCGTGGGGTTCAGATCTATTTAGAAGGGTATTCAACAGAAAATGGTTGGTCTGGAGAGAAAATGGAGGAAAAATTAATAGAATTGTAATAGAATTAAAAATAATTATAGTGTAGGTCCATATTTTTCAAATTGTGTAGGAATTCCCTCATCACCATTAGTTGCCATTTCACAATTACGACAACGAGGAATTTCAAAGAATTTTCCTTCAAGTTGTTTTTTTCTCATATTTTCCATTCCAGATGATTTCCATAAATCCTTTAGTGATTGATTTTTTACATTACCTACAGATAATTCAAACTGATGATCTAAACAACAAGGAGAAGCAGTTCCATCTTCAGCAATTGCTATACGAGTAAATGGCTGTTGACATATGAAGGAAGATTGATAATCTGAAGAATATGATTTTTTTTCACCTATAGTACATGTAGGATCAATAAATTCTTGAAAACCAACACAATCAGAAATAGTTAATCCAAATTCAAGATTACTTTTCATTTCTTCTTCGGTAATTCCAGGGAATTCTATAAAATTAGTTTTAATTAAAGGTCCTAAAGAATTACTATTATCTCGTAATTCTTTAAATTTTTTAATATTAGAAACCACAGAATCAAATTTAGACAATACACGGAGTTTTTCATATTTTTCTTTATTTGGAGTATCAATAGAAATTAGAATTTTATCTAATCCAGATTCAATTAATTCAATAGATTTTTTTTCAGTTAATAATCCACCATGAGAATGAAAATGTACATCAACAATACCTTTTTCTTTTGCATATTTTATCATTTTAATTAAATCAGGATTTGTTAGAGGTTCATTTAACAAATTAAGGTTTATTGAAAATGTACCTAATTCTACGGCTTCATCAATTATTTTTTTATATAATTGAAAATCCATATGGGCAGCTTTACGGAATTTTCCTTCATCAATAAGAACAGTTCGAGCACAAAAAGTACATTCAAGATTGCAAACATTTGTTATTCCAATATCAAGGTGTAATGGGTATTCTTCAACAATTAAATTTTTTGCATTATTTTCCCATTTTTTTCTATACTCAAAGTATCTAGTAGATTGAGATTTTTCCCATTTATAATAATGGGCAGTACGAGATTCATGATATCCCTTGTAAATATCAGCCTTGGATTCCATAATATTCCAAGTCTTACTAAGAATTTAATATTTTGTAATAAATTTTTAGTATCATAGTCATAAAAAATTTGTATAATTAAGTAAAAATACATGGAGATTAGACAAATTTATCCATTTGAAGATTTGATAGAAAATATAATTAGACAATAATTTTACATGTTTACGTGATAATTGACGAAATTAAAGGAATTTTAGAAAAAAATGGATATAATTTGAACCTCGATACAAATGAACGAATAAAAACCATGCTAGAATCAATTAGAGATGATAATCAAATTAACAAACTTGATTATATTATTGAGTGGTTTAATAAAAAAAGAGAAGAATCAGATATGGTTGTAGAAGAAATAGGAATTAAAGATCTAGAAAAATGGAATATTAATGAAAAAACTGGAAATATTTTTCATGATTCAAAAGGATTTTTTGAAATTATTGGAGTTAAAGTTTCAAACACATTAGATAGAGAAGTAGGCAAAAAAGGGTGGACACAACCAATGATTGCAAAAAATCCCGGAGGCATATTAGGAATATTAATGAAAAAAATTAATGGAGTTCCACATTATTTACTTCAAGCAAAAGCAGAACCAGGAAATATTGGAAAATTACAATTATCGCCAACACTGCAAGCAACAACAAGTAACTTACTAAAAGCCCATGGTGGAAAACTGCCTTTGTTTGCAGAATATTTTGATAAATCAAATAGTCCAAAAATTATTTATGCAAAATGGCAATCAGAAGATGGAGGAAGATTTCATTTAAAATCAAATTACAATATGATTGTAGAAATTGAAAAAAATAAAGAATTAGATATACCAGACTACTTTATTTGGATTACACTATATCAGATTAAACAGTTATTAAAAATTGAAAATTTTGTAGGACCACATGTAAGAGGAATTATTTCATATTTATAAAAAAATGAATTCAATTAAAATTGGAATTATTGGATGTTCAAGAATTGCAAAACGTTCAGTAATTCCTGCAATAATTAAATCAAAATATGCAGAAATTGAAATAATTGGAAGTAGAATAGAGAATAAAGCTAAAGAAGTTTCTAAAGAATTTAATTGTAAAAAATATGGAACATATGAAGATGTTATTAAAAATAAATCAGTAGACGCTGTTTACATTTCAACTCCAATAGGAACTCATGAAGAATGGGCTATCAAAGCAGCATCAGAAGGTAAACATGTTTATTGTGAAAAATCATCTACAACCTCTTTTGAATCTGCAAAAAAAATTCTGAATACTGGAAAACAAAATAATGTTAGGATAATGGAAGGATTTATGTTTAAATTTCATACTCAACATCAAAAAGTTAAAGAATTAATTAATGATGATAAAATAGGGGAAATAATTTCTTTTAATGGAATTTTTGGTTTTCCAAAATTTCCAGAAGAAGATATCAGATACGACAAAAATCTAGGCGGAGGTTTTCTAAATGATGCAGGATGTTATCCAATTTGTGCAAGTAGAATGATTTTTGAAGAAGAACCAATTAGCGTATCAGCAAATTTATCAATAGATCCAAAAACAGGAGTGGATGTAAAAGGTACTTCATTTATGACATTTAAAAATGAAAAAATAGCATCAATTACATATGGAAATGGCAATTATTATCAATCAAAATACAATATTTGGGGCACAGACGGAATAATAGATGTAGAAAGAGCATATTCAGTGCCATCAGATTTTAAAACAAATTTAAAAATTGAATATAGTAAATCAAAAGATTGGAAGAGTAAGAAAAATGAGAATTTTGAAATAAATCCAATTGATCATTTCTTAGAAATGATCAATGATTTTTGTCTAGAAATATCTAATCAAAAAAAATCTTTGTTTGATTTTGAAAAAGATTTAGAAAATCAAGCCAAGGTGATGGAAGCACATAGAATATCATCACAAAAAAAGAAAGTGATATTTTTAGATGAAATAAATTAAATTTATTGAATTGAATTTATTACATTAATAACAGCATCTTGATGTTTTTTTGTTATACCAGGAAACAATGGAAGGGCTAAAATTTCATTATAAATTTTTGTAGTATTTTTAACATCAGATGATTTTACAAATTTTTTATAAGCAGTGTATTTATGAATAGGCATCCAATAAACAGTAGTTCGAATTCCATTATCTTTTAATTTTTCATATAATTTATCACGAGATAATTTAAATAATTTTGTAACTCTAATCGTATACAAATGATAAGAATGAGTTTTATCATTTACCATGTCAGGTAAAATTATTCCAGAAATATTTTGTAATTTAGAATTATAATATAAAGATGCATTTTTTCGTAGTTGATTAATTTTTGTAATTCTTTTTAATTGAGAAACTCCTAATGCGCAACGAATTTCATCCAATCTATAATTATATCCAGGTTCAATTATATCAAATATCCAAGGATAGCCTCCAGAATAACGAGTTTTCAAAGATTTGGTCATTCCATGACTTCGTAATTGTCTAACTTTATCTGCAATTTTTTTTGAATTAGTAATTACCATTCCGCCTTCAGCAGTTGTAATATTTTTAGTCGGATAAAATGAAAAACAACCTGTACTGCCAAAAGTTCCCACATGTTTAGAATTATGAAAAGTTCCCACAGCATGAGCACAATCTTCTATAATTTTTAAATTATTTTCTTTTGCTATATCTAAAATTTCTTCAATATTACAAACTTGACCATAAATATGAACTGGAAGGATTGCTTTAGTTTTTTTTGTAATATTTTTTTTAATTTCAGAAACGGATAAGAAAAAATTATCTTTATTTATGTCAACAATTACAGGTTTTGCATTACAGGCTAAAATTGCATTAGCATCAGCTACAAAAGTTAAATCAGGGATAATCACTTCATCATTTTCTTTAATCCCCATTGCCTTTAATGATAAATGCAATGCAGCTGTACAATTGGTTACAGCAATTGCATATTTTGATTTTGTATATTTACAAAAATCTGACTCAAATTTTTCTAATTGAGGACCAAGGGTCAACATACTCTGACGGAGTGTTTTATTTACAATTTTTTGATCATCATTTGAAATCCAGGGTTCATACGCAGGATATTTTATTTTGGAATCTTTAAAAAAATCATTCTTCATTTTTTTAACTTTATTTGACTAGTATTTATTTTGAATATCATCCAAGATATTTTCATATAATTTAAGATGATTTTTTGCCATAGAAATACAATTACATTCTTTTTGAACAAAATCATACCCTGCTAAGCCTAAATTATCACGTAGAGAAGGATTATCCAATAATTTGATTATTGCATTTGATAGTTCTTCAGGATTTTCAGGTTCAACTAAAATGCCATTTTTATTATGTTGTACAGTATATGGAATTCCATGAGAATTAGTTGAAATAACTGGTTTTTTAAATGCAAAAGATTCCAACGGAACCAAAGGAGACAATTCCCATTGGGATGGAAGTACAAAAAATTCACTTTCCCCATATGCAGAAATTACATTTTCTCTAGGAGGATTTTTTATTACAATAATTTGATCAGATAAATCAAATTTTTGGATTAATGAAAACATTTCATTCTCATATCCAAAATCTACACCCATTATTACAAGAATAGTTTTTCTAGATTTAATTTCATTTTTTATAATATTAATTGCATTAATCAAAGTTTCAATACCTTTACTTTTTGAAAATCTTCCAACAAATAAAATAAATTTTGAGTTAATTTCATAAATTTCTTTAAAATTTTTTTGACTCACTAATGATTTTAGATTTACACCATTACGAATTATAGTAGGTTTAGATTTTTTATAAATATCTAAAAATATTTTATTTTCATATTCATTAGCAGATGAAATACCTGAAGAATGTTTTAAAAATTGTTTTATAAAAATATTTTGAACCCTAACAATAATTTTAAAAATAAATGAAAGTTGGTTTAAAAAAGGATGTGTTGTAAGACCACCTTGATCTGAAACAACTAAGGGGATATTATATCTCTTAGATACCATCCAAGATACAATAGATTGAAAACTCCGTAAACCAATTGTATGAATTATGTCAGGTTTGTCAGCAGATAATTGTTTAAAAATAGATGGATTGAAAAAAAATAATTTGATAGAAAACCATGTATGAGATCTATTAATTTTAAATTTATTAAGTTGCTCAACTCTAGGTAATTTTTTATTAAATTTGTTTGAACCATTTGAAAAATCAAGATCAGTTGTATAGATAGTTACATCATGACCTAATTCAGATATTTCCCTAGCAATATCTACTGCAAGAAATACTATTCCTCCAAATTGAGTTGCAGGTAATGATGCAGGGCAGACTAATGCAATTTTCATAATTACAAATATTTTATGAGGTATTAGATATTACTATTAAATTTAGAATTATTTTGAATAAATCTTTCAAATGAGGTAAATTGAAAATTTGAAAGTAGGTAATCCATTCTACCAATTACTTTATCTAAATTATGATATGTAATGAAATTATTTTTTACTGAAAGTTTAATTTTAGGCATGTATTCAGGAGTTAATTCCCAAGAATGAATATAGAATACTCCTGGAATGTTTTCTTTATCATATCTTTTAAGTGCATTTTTTGTTGTGCTAAATGGTAATGTTCGTAAATAAAATCCACCTCCAACAGGAACTACTTTTCCTAGAAAATTTGTTACCATTAATGGGAATTCAATAATTTTTCCTTTTGGGTCATCATAATCTAAAAAATCACTAGCGATTTTGTAAGGATGTTTTGGTGCATTAGGAATTCCATACATACTAGTTTTTGCAGGTACAATACTACTATCATACACATAATCATGTTGTTCAAGAATATCAATTATGTAAGAAGATTTTTGATTTAAAGAAAATGTAGGGGCACGAAATCCTTTACTTTTATTATTAGTAAGTATAGCAAAATCATCTAATTCTTTTGAAAATGTTTCTTGAAAATTATTAAAATCTAATCGAGAATGATACATAGTATGAAATCCAATTTCGTGTCCATGATCTAAAATTTTATCTAAAATTTCAGGAAATTTTTGAAGAATTTCACCAACCATAAAAAATGTAGCATAAGTTTCATGTTTTTCAAGAAATGTTAAAATTTTATCCAACCCATTTACAATTTTAAAAGATTTTTTTTCATTTGTTAAAACAGATTGAATTAATTCAGGATGAAACCATTCTTCAAAATCAATTCCAAGTATATTCAATATATTAAAAAAAATAAATTAGTTAATAACCCTTAACAAGTACTAATTATCAATTTTTTTAATTACTCTTGCAGGATTACCCACAGCAATACAATAATCAGGGATATCTTGAGATACTACACTTCCAGCACCTACAATAGAATTTTTACCTATAGTTACACCAGCAATAATAATACACCCAACACTAACTATTGCACCGTTCTTGATAACAACTGGTTTAATTGTTCTAGGATAGCCATGATTTTTTAAAAAATCATTTGTAGTAGGATTGACATGAGCAAAAATCATAGAGTTTGAAGCAATTGTAACGTTATCCTCAATAGTAATCAATTCAGGATGTAACAAATCAATTAAAACATAGGGTGAAAAATGACAATTTTGTCCAATTTTTACACCTCGAGAACGTTGAAGTAAAATTACAAAATTTGGAATAGGTGAAGAATATGCTAATGAATGTAATACCCAACTTTTAAGAAATTTTAAACGAAGTTTAATTTTTCCAATATTTCCTTCATATCCATAATACTCCATTAATTCAGATTCATTGGTTTTAAAATTATTTGAGTTATTCATCATTTCTATCCTTATTTTAACATAAAGCGTTTAACTTTTCCGTAATCAGTTTGCGGTATATTTGTTACAAAATCAATTTTTGATGGAATTTTGTATTTTTCAAGATTTTTCATACAAAATTTAATAATAGATAATTTTTCTAGATTAGAGTTTTCAGATTTTACTACATGTAATTTTATTACTTGGCCAAAAATTTCATGATCAATTCCAAATGCTGCAACATTTTCTACTCCATCAATTTGTTTTACAATCTCTTCAATTTCATCAGGCATTACTTTTTCACCTCCAATATTTATTACATCATCAAATCTGCCAACAAGATAAAGATAACCATGATCATCAAAATATCCTAGGTCACCTGTTCTCAACCAACCATCAATTATATTTTTATCAGACTCTATATTTTTCCAATATTTTTCAATTACATTATTACCTTTAATTAAAATCTCACCAATTTTTGATTTAGACATTTGATTGTCAATTTTTATATTTACATGAGGAGCTGGTTTACCAACAGATTGATCAAAAGATGTATGTTCGTCAAAAATCATAAAACTACTTCTTGAAGCTTCAGTTAAACCATAGTATGTTGCCAAATTACCATGAGAAATAATTTTTTTGAAATTTTCAATTGTATTAATACTAATTTTTGTAGTATTAGTAATAACTAATCTAACATTAGAAAAATAATCTTTTAAATTATTTTCATTAAATTTCAGAAATTTTAATAATGTAGCTGGTACTGCTGCCAAAGTAGTTGCATTGTATTTTTTTATAGTATCTAAAATATTCTGTAAATCAGAAGAATTTTTTAATAAAATTAGAGTAGAGCCGACAAATAATGACACATGTAAACATCCCAATCCAAATGAATGATGGAGTGGGAGCGGTAAAATATCAATGTCAGAATTTGAATAATTTAAAATTTGAACAATATTTTTAGTTGCAAATTCAACTATAGAATGATTGATTCCAACCCCTTTAGGTTCAGATGTAGTTCCAGATGTATAAATCAAATATGCTATTTCATTAGATTTAGAAGAAAAACTATTACTATTTTTAGGAATATCAGTTAAATGAAAAATAGGTATTTTTATTGAATTAAACTTAGAAATTTTATTAAAAACAGTATCCGAAGAAATAATCATAGATGAATTTGAGGAAGTAATTTGATTTGTTAAATTCATTTCAGAAATTTCTGGAGATACTAAATGAACAGTTTTACCTAAATTCATAATTCCTAGGTATGCAATAACAAAAGATGCTGAATTTTCAGATATCAAACTAATTACATTTTCTTGATTAATTAATTCTAAAGGTAACGAAAAAGATTGTACTAATTTCCAAAGTTCACTAAAAGTATAAGAATTATTTTCAGAAATGAGAGCAATTTTTTTTGGATATTTGTTTGCTGAATTTTTTAAAAAATCAACAATATTCATGATAAATGGGATTTAATATTTTTAAGAAGATCACTAGCAGATTGAATGTTAATAGATTCATCAAAGCTAAAAGAAATATCAAATTTGGCCTCAGTTAAAGTGATTAAATTTAATTGGGAAAAAGAATCCCAATGTTCATAATTTTTTTGTTCTTTATCCCAGGAGAAATCAGATTCAGATAAATTTGGAAATACTTCAAAAAAAATATTTTTTACCATAGTTTCAATATCTACACTCATAATATAATGAAAAAATAAGTGGATAATAAATAAACCTATTTACTAATTTGCACATGCTTGAAAATTTTGGAATCGGTATTGACATAATAGAGATTAAAAGATTTCAGGAAAAACCTTTTGAAAAAAATATGTATTTTTATAAAAAAATATTTACAGAATCTGAAATTAAGTATTGTTTAAATAAAAAAAATTCTGCAGAGGAATTTGCCTCAAAATTTGCAATTAAAGAAGCAGTAATAAAATCAATTAAAAAACAAATTGAATTATTTAATATAATAACTGATCATGAATATTCGAAGCCAGTGGTTAGTTTAAAAAATGATAAAACTTACAAATTTTTAGTTAGTTCTACTCATGAAAGATTATTTGCAGTGGCAACAATAATTTCAGAAAAACAAATCTCTACTTAAAAAAATTTCTAGTGATCTTAGCTAAAGAATTTAGAAAGTTATTAAAAAAAGAGTTTAATTTTTTATTAATTATCCAAGAAGGAATTAAAATTTCATTCTTAAATTGTTTAATTAATTCATAGTCAGTTACTTCTTTAATTTTTTGATTAGATCTATATTTCTGATTGATTATTTTTAAATTTATTAATAATTCCCAATCAGCTAAAATTTTCATTTTTCCAATACCTCGACTCAGATAAAAGAAGAAAACAAGAATATCTATTATCAATAATGCAGGAAGCATTTTGATCACGGTTGAACGATTATAGAGAGTTAGTAAACAATATTTTCGATTTCGTTCCATGAGTTTAAATTTAATTGGATTCCATTTGTAACTATATCCTTCTCTTGGATGATATACAATTGATTTTGGAACATAAAATGAAGAAATTTTCATAGTTGCAGCTCTCCAAGATAGTTCTAAATCATCATGAAATGCAAATAAGAAAGGATCAAAAAATCCAATTTTTTTGATCAATAATGTAGATGTAAAAAGACAAGTTCCAGATGCATAATCTATTTGTTCAAGTTTTTCAAAATATCGATCATCTTTTTCACCTTTAGAACGAGAATAACCAAAGCCAAAAATTTGAATCATTTGACCAGTACTTAATAGCATAGAATGATCAGTTGTTGCTAAAAACTTAGGTTGATACAAGCCATCTCCATTTTTTTTATATGCTTTCAATAATTCATTTAACCAATTAGGATCAACTATAGTATCAGGATTTAAAACAGCAATAAACTTGCCATTTACTTTTCTTAATCCAACATTATTTCCTTCACAATAACCTAAGTTTTCAGAATTTTCTATTAAATTAATATCAGGAAATTTTTCTTTACATTTTTTATGACTTTGATCTTCAGACACATTATCAACTAAAATTATTTCAAAATTTTTATAATTTGAGTTAAAAATAGATGATACACAATCTAATAATAAATCACCAGCATTATAATTTAAAATAATAATACTAACTAAATCATTTGTAATTGATTCATTAATTATTTTTTGATCAGTTGTAAAAGTCATATCTTTCAATTTAAAAATGAATATAAAACTTAAAGAAACGTAGGCTCCCATTTATGAGGTAATTCTCGCATATGTTTACTTTTTTGCTCTTTAATATTTTGAAATTTAATTAAACTTTGTATTTTTTCTTCAGATAAATTAGAAATTTTTTGAATTTCAGGTATAGATAGATTATTCAATCTAGAATATAAAATTAAATCAACTACATTATACGGTACTGTATAAAAAAACTCTTGATCAGTAGTACTATAACTCCAAACATCAGGAGATGCATCATTAACCATAATTTCATGATCTATATTCAAAAAATCACCAATTTGATAAACTTGTGATTTATACAAATTTACTAATGGTTCAATATCTGAACCACCATCACCATATTTAACAAAATAACCCTGTAAATATTCAGATTTATTGGTAGTACCAACTACAGATAAATTATTTTTTTCAGCATGATAATATAATAAACTCATTCTAACTCTATGTTTAATTGATGTTGCAGCTGTAAGAGATAGAAAATCTGAAGAAGTAATTTTTAATTTATGTTGTATATTTTTATCATCTAGAACTTCTAAGTACGGCATTCCAATTGAATTAAAATTTGGAGGAACTACTACTCTATATTTACAGTCAGAGTTAAAATTTGGGAAATTATTTTTAACAATTTTTTCTCGATTTGAATAGACACCATAAGAGTCTAAAATTGGAGTAATGTCAATATTTTTAATTTCAATATTATAATTTTTAGAAATTTTATTAATTAGAGATTTATTGTGTTCACTAGATTCTTTTTCAAACATAGTTAATCCTAAAACTTTTTCTGGACCTAATGCTTTGGCACATAATGCCATAGATACTGTGGAATCAATACCTCCACTTAATCCAACAATCGCTCCATGCTTGTAAAATTTTTCACAAATTTTATCATGTAAAAAAGTAGATATTTCATCTACAGATTTTTCAATATTTTTTAATTTTAAAAAACTGGGCATGTCATCCATTAGTAAGATTGGAAATTAGTGATTAATTAAATATGTAGCTAAAATGATTCTCTTAGTAGGTAAGGATAGGAATTGTCAAAATCTGAAGATAATATAACAAAGCAAGTAAAAGAAATGTATCTAAAATATCCTTATCCATCGCCATCAAGAGAAATGTCAGAAGCAAATGAATTAGTAAATTTATTAAAAATATTTGAAATTGAAAATAAAGAAAAAATTACAAAATTAAAAATTCTAGATGCGGGTTCCGGTAGTGGTCATAGAATTATTAATGTTGCAAAATATTTTAAAGATTGTAATTTTACAGGTATGGATATATCAAAAAATTCATTATTGATAGCAAATGAATTAAAAAATAAAGAAAAAATTGAAAATATACATTTCATACAAAAAAATATTTTAGATATTAGTACCGAGATAGAAAAATTTGATGTAGTTTTATGCATGGGTGTATTACACCATCTTTCAGATCCAAGAAAAGGATTACAAATTTTATCAAAGATGTTGAATAAAGATGGAATGGTTTTTCTTTATGTTTATGGAAAATTAGGAGGACATAAGCGAATGTTGAATAAAGAATTAATTTCAATCATGCTTGGAAAAAATAAAACAGATTATGAGACAGGAATAAAATTGGTCAGAGATATGGGATTAAATAAATTTGATTATGGATGGAATTTAAAATGTGAAAATATTGAAGAAGAAAACTCATTGATTGTAGATTCACTTTTACACATTAATGAAACTCTATATGATTCCATATCAATTCATGATTTATTTAAAAAATCAGGATTATTCGGATATGTAATATTTGGAATAAGTGTAGATACAAATGGATTACTTTTTGATGTAGGAAGTAAAAATAATAAAAAATTACCTATTCCTCAAACTAATATTATTAAAAAACTTAATTCAAAATCAGTATTAGAAAAATATGAATTAAAAAATGTTAGAGAAAAATATAGGATTTTAGAATTACTTTATGAACCAAATGGATATACCATTATAGGATTTACAAAAGAGGGGTATGAAAAATTAACTAATGAAAGAATAAAAAGAAATTTTATTAAAATTGATTAAAGAAAGATTTTTGTGCCTTCGCCTAAAAGAAATATTTTTTTATCCTGTGAATCATTTTTGGATTCTATTTCAGAATTAGAAGAAATTATACTATCACGAATTTTTATGGGAGTATTTATGATACAGTTAGACATAACTATACTATTTTGAATATTGGAATTAATAATTTGTGAATTATTACCAATACTAGAATTTGGTCCAATAGATACATTATCAATAATACAATTTTCACCCAAAATAACAGGTCCTTCAATTTGAGAATTACCTAAAATTTTTGTGCCTTTTCCAACTAAAACAGTACCAATTAAGGATGAATTATCACTTTTTTCTCCATAAAAATAACTCTCTTTATTTTCAAGAATTGCTTTATTTGCATTAATAATATCCTCAGGAGTTCCTGTATCTTTCCAATAATCTGTTATTATGTGATATGAAATTTTATTATTTTCAGAAAGAAGAATTTGTAATGCATCAGTAATTTCTAATTCATTTCTCCAAGAAGGTTTTAGATTATCAATAATATCAAATATTTTTGGAGTAAGAAAGTATATTCCAGTTACTGCAAAATTTGTTGGCGGATCTTTAGGTTTTTCCATAATTTTAGTAATTTTACCATCATGCATATCTACAATTCCAAATCTAGAAGGATTATCAACTTTACATAATAAAATTGAAGCATCGTCATTAGATTTTAGAAATTCATTTGCAAAATGACAAATATTTTTTTGAATAATATTATCTCCAAGAAAAACTAGAAATTTCTCATCTCCAATAAAACTACGACATAGATTAATTGCATGAGATATTCCTAGTGGTTCATCTTGTTTAACATAGGTTATTTTTACATTAAATTTTTCCCCACTGCCATAATATTCACGAACTTTATTGAAACCAATTCCTCCAATAATTATTGCAATTTCTGTAACACCAGCATCTTTCATTGATTCTACACAATATTCAGACATGGGTTTATTTGCAATTGGAAGAAGTTGTTTAGGACCAGTATGAGTTAAAGGCCGTAACCGAGTTCCATGACCACCATGAAGTAAAATTCCTTTCATATAATAAAGAAAAAATCTCTCTTAATAAAATAATTCTATTTTTTCCATGGTGTATGCTCAAATATCCTTTCTGACAAATTTTTCCACCATTTAGGATTTTTTAAATACCAATTTACAGTATTTTCTAGTCCTGACTCAAAATTAGTTTTAGGTTTCCAACCTAATTCATTTTGTAATTTATTTGAATTCATACTATATCTAAAATCATGACCAGGCCTATCATCCACAAATTTCATTAAATCTTCAGATTTATCCATTATTGAAAGAATTTTCTTAATAATAGTTAAATTGTCAATTTCATTGCCAGATGAAATATTGTATGATTCTCCAGATTTTCCATGACGTAAACAAGATAAAATTGCAGTACAATGATCATCGACATAAAGCCAATCTCGTAAATTTTTACCTGTACCATAAATAGGAATTTTTTTATTGTTTTTTGCTAAAAGTAATGTTTTTGGAATTAATTTTTCAGGAAATTGTCTTGGACCATAATTATTTGTACATCTAGTTATCAAAGTATCACAACCATATGTAATATGATATGAATTTACTAACATCTCGGCAGATGCTTTAGTAGCAGCATAGGGACTAGAAGGATTGTATTGAAAAGTTTCTGATGCGGATTCTTTATCAAGACTTCCAAATACTTCATCAGTTGAAATTTGAATGAATTTTTTTTTGTGTTTTTTAATGGATTCAAGGAGAGTGAAAACACCATCTATATTTGATCGAAGAAATGGTTTAGCATCAGCAATACTTCTATCTACAAAAGATTCTGCTGCAAAATTAATGACTGCATCACATTTAGATATTAATTTATCAACAATTATTGCATCATTAATGTTACCTTTGACAAATTCATAATTATCATAATTAGAAATTTCATCTAAACTTAATTTATTAGAGCCATAAAATCCAGCATCAAGATTAACAATTTCAAATTTTGGAAAATTTCTTAATGTATTTAAAATAAAATTACTTCCAATAAATCCATCTCCTCCAGTAACTAAAAGTTTCATGATTAATTACAAAATTATATTCTTAAAAGGATATGCTGCTTACGAAGGAAAAAGTAATCAAACTTTTATTGCTCAAATTGAGTACTATTTCAGATGAAAAAAGAAGATTTTTCTGTATTTCAATTAGAAAATCATGAAACTAAGGATGTTTTAGACTCACATGTTAATGGAGAATTAACAGTAATCTGGAGAGACTGGGATGAAATAATAAACAAACCAGAAATGATTTACCTAAATTCAGTTAATCCAGGAGAGATTAAAGGTCCTCATATGCATAAAAATAGAACAAGTTACTTTTTTTGCATTCAAGGTGAGATGATTATTGTTATTAAAGATAAAAATGGAAAAT
>Ga0308019_10000149_pt1 | contig 42675 bp, 42 predicted proteins | sample Neamet284_FD_203135 | JGI IMG/M metagenome (GOLD analysis project Ga0308019, IMG submission 203135) | Marine microbial communities from water near the shore, Antarctic Ocean - #284 | ecosystem: Environmental > Aquatic > Marine > Unclassified | place: Southern Ocean | collected 2014-10-01
AGCTGGCGAGCATGATTGGGATGAGTCTTTCGGTTACTTCGGAGCAGCACGAAATTATGGTGACTATACGGATCTTGAAATTCGCGCTAAATCAGGACGCGCAGCATTTGCTAGTGGATACAATGACACGAATACCGATGGATTGATCGATGTGCGTAGTGAGGTTAATTTAGCAGCATCTGTTAATTGCGCTAAACGTGATGTTGGTTCAGCGAGTAATACAACTCCGACGAATTTCACTAAAGAGACTTTCGATGCATATTTGGTCGGGCGTGAAATATTAAAAAATGCTGCGGCAAGCGGCTCCATATCAGCTGCGGCGCAAGTTAAACTTGATGCCGCTATTGAGACTGCGGCGCTAACATTTGAGAAATGTTTGGCTGCCACGGTTGTCCACTACATAAACGACGTTGTTGGTGATATGGGTAATTTTAATACAGCGACCGGAGAATATACGGATCTGTCAGGTTTCAAAAACCTAGCCAAGCATTGGTCTGAAATGAAAGGCTTTGCGCTTGGGTTGCAATTCAGCCCATTCTCACCATTCCGGGTCGACGCGGCAGCGAAAGCCAATCTGGTTACAATACTTAACAAGATGGGCGACTATCCTGTTCTTGCGAATGAAACTCAAGGAGGAGTAGCATTTACAGGTGGCGTAGCTCAATACGAAACAGATTTGCTTGCAGCCCGTGAACTGCTAAAAAGTGCATATTCTTTCAATGCCGAGAACGTGCAAAACTGGTAGTTATCTGAATCGTTCGACAACAAGTCCTACAAAACTCGCGGGGCGCATCAAAGATGCGTTCCGCGTTGTTTTTTTAAGAGTTAAATAAATATTTAATTTGCTACCACTGTAAGAGCAAATAAAATAACAAAGGACACCCATCAACACGCACAACATCATTTCAAGTTGTTCGTATTGACGATTAACTTTACTAAACGAGGAGTACTGAATGCACATTATTCACGTTACCGTATTTGTGACCGCATTATTTTTTTCGGCTAGCAGCGTCGCACAGGTAGGCCAAAACGAAAGGATGCTAGACGCAAACCTTGCCGATATTGAGAGCCTGCAATCAACACTATCGATTGGAACTGAGTTGGCAGAGGCGATAGATGAAGGACGCCCTTATTTGAATGCTCAGCAGCTCGATGCCGTGTTGTTGAGGTTTTTAACTACTGAGGAGCGTAGGGATGTTTATGGCCATATGTTTCGTCAGATTAATCTAAATCAGGCGTCGCGCTCAGCCATTATGCTGATTCCCAACATGAGTGAGCGAATCGCTCATGAGTTTGAAGAATATCGCCCATATAGGTCACTGGAGCAGTTTCGGCGTGAAATTGGTAAGTATGTTAGTGCGGAGGAGGTGACTCGATTGGAGCAGTATGTCTTTATCCCATTAAATCTGAATGCAGCATCGGAAGCTGAATTGATGGTCATACCAGGCATGACCGCCAGGATGGCGCATGAATTTGAAGAATATCGACCATACGTAAGCTATGATCAGTTTCGACGTGAAATTGGAAAATACGTTGATGATGAAGAGCTTTCAAGGTTGGAAAGCTACGTGACGTTAGATTAGAAAACTATAGAAATCGGAGTTCCTCAGTGGTGCGTGCTTTAGCTGGCAGCAGGGGCTTGTTTTGCATGCTGCTGTATTTTGCACTTGCAGTGCAAACCTATCGTTACGTTAGTGGCGAATCCTTTTATGGTGAATATTTGCATTGGACTGGGAAGCAATCAGTTCGATTACTGATTGCCGCAATGGCCGTGACACCATTACGGCTGCTGCTCCCCAGAGCCGGCTGGGTAAAATGGCTACTGCGGTGTCGTCGAGTTATTGGCGTCGCAGCCTTTTTCTATGCAGCAGCGCACACGATTGCATATCTGCAAAATCAGGAAGGCATAGAGAATATAGTGCGCGCCGGTTTAACCTTTGAAATTTTGACTGGTTGGCTGGCATTTACCGTGATGTTTATTCTTGCCGCGACAAGCAATGATCTTTCAGTTCGAGTACTGGAGGGGAAGTGGAAGGCGCTTCATCGGACAGTGTTTTTTTGTGCCGCACTAGCGCTGCTGCACTGGATTCTGACGGCCTTCAATCCCATGGTCGCCTATTTACATCTTGCAACTTTTCTCGCTCTCTTGGTTTGGCGGAAAGTCGCACACTCTAAACTTAATTTAACATAATATACATTATACGCATATATATGACAGAGGAACTCAACCCCCCTCACTACTAACAGGAGGCTAACGGCGAGCTAACATTAGTTCCATGCCGTCTACTGGTAGCGTCAGACCGCAATCCTTCAGTCCGTCCGCCCAATCGATCAAGAGGCCTTCAAAAGTTAGTTGGACGTTATACGATCCGCCAGGTTGCCCCCGCAGTCGATTGATTGTGTCTAAATAGCGGAACATATTTTGCCTGTCCATGCGATGCAGCACGGAATCGTCAATTGCCAGTCCGTCGGCGGCGGTCCGGCCTACTGATGCCGCGATTACGGTTAGGTTTACTTGTTGAGATAGCCAATTCAAAACGAAGTTTGTGTCGAGCTTCGACCAGCGTCCCGCGACCTCTATCGCCGATCCTCTGCCGCTGCCAAGCACCTGCAGGTCCTGCGCCATCGATTTACTGATGTCGAGTTCATCAAGTGTGACGATCGCTCGTAATGGTGCACCACCCGAAATCCGCAACGCCTCGGCCCATGCTGGACCCGGCTGAAAGCGATTCAGCCATTGCAGCGCCATCGCTTCTGGCGGTAAGGCAATATCAATTCGCTGACATCGACTGAATATCGTAGCGGGCAGCTTGCCCACCCGGTCTGCTATCAGTATCAATAGGGTGTCGCCAGGGGGTTCCTCCAGCACTTTAAGTAAACTGTTGGCTGCATTCACTGTCATGTCATTCGCGGGCTCAATGACGGCAACCTTGCCGAAACCCTCGTAGCTCGTGAGGTTAAGCTGATTTACTAGCGCACGGATCTGATCGATACCGATGGTCTTTTTATCTTCCGGTGTCGAAATCCAACGCATATCCGGATGTTCAAATTCAGCGATTGGGTACACCGGAAGTAATGCCAGTGGATCGGGCCTGAGCTTTTGCTTAGATATCCATGCGGCAGCAGCGCGTTTGCCAACACCCACAGGACCCGTCAGCAACACCGCGTGCGGCAATCTGTCCTGACGACTGCGGTCCAGCCAAGAATCAGCGAGATTACTTAACCAATTTAATTCCATTTAACAATCACTTACTTGTATGTATTAAGGTGAATTATTGCTAATGAGTTGCTGGATCAGTAACCCGATATCGTCCTGTACTTCACGTAGACTTCGGTTCGCATCGATAACGACGAAGCGCTCGGGCTCGCGAATCGCAAGGTCCAAATAACACTCACGAACACGCTCGAAGAACTCATGTTTTTCGCTCTCAATCCGATCTGGCGCACCTCTGCTGCTGATTCGGGCCATACCGACATCGACTGGTGTATCGAGAAGGATTACAAGATCCGGATTCACGTCGCCATGCACCCACTCAGCAAGACTGTCTATCATCTGCATTGGCAACCCACGTCCGCCACCCTGATACGCGCGGCTCGAGTCACTAAATCGATCGCAAATGACCCATTTGCCAGCCTCAAGTGCGGGAAGGATGACGTTGCACACATTCAAAGAGCGTGCGGCAAACATCATCAGTAACTCAGCGATCTCAGGTATCGGCTCATCGCCGCGATCCTTCAACAACTTCCGAATGTCCTCCGCGACTGGCGTACCACCAGGTTCACGGGTGGTCAGCACTTCAATTTCAGCATCCTCAAGATGCTTTACCAGGGCCTCGATATTGCTGGATTTACCAACACCCTCGATACCCTCCACAGAAATAAATTGTCCGCGTTTCAATTTAGGTTCCTAGAGAGTCGTTTTTTGCGCAGGCGAACCAGGTATTCAGCGACTGCTATGTCGTGTTCGGCCTTCGTACTTGAAAACTGATGACTCCCATCTCCTAGGCCTGTTGCCACAAAATAGAGCTCCTCTCCCGCCTCTGGGTGCAATACAGCATTGATGGCAGCCCTGCCCGGCATCGCTATTGGTGTTGGAGGAAGCCCATGGCGCGTGTAGGTATTGTAAGGCGTATCTGTTTTCATGTTCTTGCGAGTCAGGTTGCCATCAAAGGCCGGACCAATGCCGTAAATAACCGTCGGGTCGGTCTGCAGGCGCATGCGTTTATCGAGGCGGCGTGAAAACACACCGGCGATTCTCGGTCGCTCGTCCACTCTTGCGGTCTCCTTTTCCACTATCGATGCAAGCACCAAGACTTCATAAGGTGAGTGGACCTGCAAGACCTCCTGTCGACGCGCCCACTCCTCCGCAAGTACGGACTCCATCAACGTATACGCTTGCCGAAGTAACTCCCGATCCGTCGTGTTACGAGGAAATCGGTAAGTCTCAGGCAAGAATAAGCCCTCTGGGTGCGTTACCTCAGCCCCCAGTGAATCCAGTAATGCCGGCCAATCCTCGTCAGTCATTGTCACTTTCACTGCTTCATTTGCATGCAGCGCTTGCAAGACTTCCCGATAGCTCCAACCTTCGATAAGGGTGAACGCGTATAAGTGCACTGCGCCGCTCGTAAACTGATGGAGCAGCGACTCAGGCGTTGCACCGGACTCGATCAGGTAATCGCCAGCCTGTATCGCGCCCGCCAAACCGTGCCAGCGTACGTAGATTCGCAACCAGCGATCGCTGTCGATGAGCTCACGTTCAATCAATTTAGTGGAAATGGATGTAAATGAAGCGCCGGCTGGTATCTCGAATGAAGCGCTATTACCCGCTACGTCCAACGGCGTATTCATGAAACTATTGACTTGATAATTAAGCACCAACGCGCCTGCTATAGCGACTACTGTTAGTACTGCAGCTGCTTGCAGGAGACGCTTCATGAGAGACACTCAGCTACGCCATTGTCCGCCATCACCGACATAATCTCCCGGGTTCTGTCTGCGACCCCCCAACGGACATCGGTGCAGCGACGAACGGGCAATACTCCGAACTGGCTGTTCGATATGAATACCTCATCGAAGTCGCTCATCTCCGCAATCTTGATTCGACGAATATTCGTAGCAATGCCTTGTTTCTCGAGGCACGTAATAACATGCCGTCGCATGACGCCCTCGACGCCGCAGCGATCCAAAGATGGGGTATGAACCATTCTGTCTTTTATGAAAAACACGTTGCTCATAGTACCGCAGATGATGTTGTCATCTGCATCCATTGTCAGCCCTTCAATCAACTCCGTTTCGGCAAATTCAGTGCGTGCCAATACCTGTTCCAGGCGGTTTAGCGTCTTTAGGCCCGCGGTAACCGAGCCAACCGCGAGTCGCGTATGGCAAAGCGCCAGGTCAATTCCGTCCCTGTAAGCTGCAGCTTGATACGGCGCTGCTGGAAAGACGGCAAATAGCGTAGACGGTGACGCGTTACCTGTACGTCCGTAACCTCGCGAACCCTCCCCTGCCGTTATAATAATCTTGGCAACAGCGGCTATTGCTGTTGATTCGCTGTTACGAAGTGCGTGCATAACACCTTCAAGCAAGACATCATCGGACGGCATCCAGAGGCCCAATGTTTCGCAGCCCTTCCTAAGTCGGGCCAGATGATACCCCCACAAACGCAACTCACCGTCACGGATCGCAATTGTTTCGAAAAGGCCGTCGCCATACTGAAGGCCACGATCATTTGCTGAGATCGCCTTAATTAGCTCTCCGCGCGAGAACCATTCAGTCATTTTGAAAGACTCGCAGCATGCCCTCTGCTTTCGCGCGGGCTTCATCGAGCTCCGCTTGCGGATCCGAATCCGCGACAATGCCAGCACCTGCTCGAAATGTAATCTCGTCACCGTTTTTAACCATCGTACGAATCAAAATATTTAAATCCAGGCTACCGTCGCGATTAAGGAAGCCGAAGGATCCGGTATAAGCACCACGGGGCGCAAGTTCGAGCTCGCCGATGATCTGCATACAACGTACTTTTGGGCAGCCAGTAATGGTACCACCCGGAAAGACAGCAGCAATTGCAGTCCCGGGAGAAACATCCTTGCAGAGGCGTCCTCGTACATTTGAAACAATATGATGTACATGCGCGTAGCTTTCGAGAGCCATCATTTCATCGACTTCAACCGTGCCTGGTACGCAAACCCGGCCTAAGTCATTTCTTTCGAGGTCAATAAGCATTACATGCTCGGCACGCTCTTTCGGATGTGCGAATAGCTCGCTGGATAGTTCATCATCCGTGGTCTCATCGTCACCCCGCCGCCGGGTGCCCGCGATAGGGCGCGTTGAAACTTCGCCGTCTTTGATGCGAATCAGCCGTTCCGGTGAGGAGGAAATTATTGACGTTCCTTTCCAATGTGCAATGCCGGCAAAGGGAGCAGGGTTTGCGATACATAAGTCCTGGTAAATTGCTTCGGCGTCCAATTCGGGTGTGACCTGAACCGTCCATTGCCGAGACAGGTTTGCTTGGTAAATGTCTCCCGCTTCGATGTGCTTCTTGGCGCTGCCAATGGCATTGGTATACTGAGTCGGATCATCTTCACTGATGGCTACCGCCTCTACTTTTGCGGTGTCGATCGGAGAATTAAGATGAGCTATGTCCTCTCGTAATAGGGAGTTGATTTTCGGGCAATGGTTTTCATTGAGGAATATACAACTTCCTTTTTGATGATCATAAATCAGAGCCGCTGGGCAGCGGACTGCGAAAGCCGCAGGTAGCAATGGGTCATCATGCAAATGAAGGCTGGGCTCAACTTCTGCAGCGAGTTCGTAGCCAAGATACAGAAACCATCCGCCATGAAACGGAAGGTGGCTTTTAATCGGGTCAATTCTTTCATCGAGCCACCAGGTATCTAGGGCATTGAGAAACGTCGAATCCGGTATAGCTCGCTTGCCAACCAGCTCAGAAATATTTTCAAGTACCAGCGAGTCGCCGGGAAATGCGAACAGGATGTCATAGCGACCAAGTTCGCCGCTATAAGCCGTGCTTTGCAATAGGAATGGGTATCGATTTGGAAATATCTGATTAAGTCGCCTGAGCTCATCAGGCCCAGAAATCTCGGACACTACGTTACTCAAAAGCTTGTAGGACAATACTTCCATTGGTGCCGCCAAATCCAAAGGAGTTTGAAATTGTTGTACGTACTTTGGCATCGCGCGCGACGTTTGCGGTGTAATCAAGGTCGCACTCAGGATCTTTGTTTTCCAGGTTGATCGTCGGTGGAATGACCTGATCGCGAATTGATAATGCACAGAAAATAGCTTCTACCGCTCCGGCGGCACCCAGAAGATGACCAGTGGTGGATTTGGTTGAGCTGACAGTGAGCGTCTTCGCTGCATCGCCAAATGCACGTTTTATGCCGTTCGTTTCGCTTATGTCGCCGGCACGGGTGGAGGTTCCGTGTGCATTTAGGTAGTCAATATCGGCAGCATCAATTCCTGCGTCACGAAGAGCCGCAACCATGCATTTCCGCGCGCCCTCACCGTCAGCTGGAGGCAAAGTGGTGTGATAAGCGTCGCCACTCATTCCGAAGCCAATGACTTCGGCGTAAATTCGAGCACCGCGTGCTTTCGCGTGCTCCAGTTCTTCGAGCACCACACAACCCGCACCGTTACTAAGTACGAATCCGTCTCGGTCGATATCGTAAGGGCGGCTAGCGCCTTTCGGATCATCGTTGCGGGTCGTCATCGCACGCGCTGAGCAAAAACCACCCATAGCCAGTGGAGTGGTCGCAAACTCAGAGCCACCGGCAAGCATAACGTCGGCATCTCCGTGCTCAATGCTCCTTGCCGACAGTCCGATGCAATGTGACGATGTCGCGCAAGCCGTAACAATCGAGATATTTGGCCCGGTTATATGCTGCAAGATACTGGCCTGACCTGAGGTCATATTGATGATGCTGCCCGGTATGAAAAACGGCGATATTTTACGTACGCCGCCGGCCAGCATTTTATTATGGTTGTCTTCGATAGACTTGATGCCACCGATTCCGGAGCCCATGCCGATGCCTATGGTGTGGCCGTTATCTTCTGTGATCTCAAGGCCTGAATCGGCAATCGCATCCATAGTGGCGGCGACACCATAATGAATAAATGGATCATTCTTGCGCTGATCCTTCTTGGACAGGTAGGCGTCGACATCGAAGTCTTTGACCAGTCCGGCGATTCGCGTTGGAAAGGTGCTGGTATCAAAATCTTCTATCTGAGTGGTGCCAGACACACCTTCGAGAACATTCGACCATGCGACGTCAAGTCGGCTACCAACAGGGGAGATTATTCCCATGCCAGTGATTACAACGCGTCGTTTACTCAAAATAGTTTCATCTTGAAGTGGCAGAAAAGCCGATTTTTGCTAAAAAAAGGCGCGACGACTTCAAATAGTCGCCGCGCCAGTTACTCTTAATCTTTGCTTGGGCGAGACGTTACGAAGTCGATCGCTTGTTGAACAGTCGTGATCTTCTCAGCGTCCTCATCAGGGATTTCAGTCTCGAATTCCTCTTCCAGTGCCATTACCAATTCAACGGTGTCGAGCGAGTCAGCGCCCAGATCATCGACGAATGAAGCATCGTTTTTTACCTCGTCTTCCTTAACTCCGAGTTGCTCGGCAACGATGGCTTTAACTTGTTCTTCGATACTGCTCATAGTCTTTATTACTCCTGAAAAGACTCAAAAACTTCAATATGGCCCGCTTCAATTGACGTGTATGGTGGCCTGTATTTACGCTCGAAAGAACCATAAGTCATTGATTTTTACTCAATAATTATGAGGCCGGCTCGCTCGTGGCTGGACATTGTATGTGAATCAGACTTGGCAATCTATAGCATATCAATCCATCACCAGCCCGCCATTGACATGCAAGGTCTCGCCAGTAATATATGCACCACTATCCGAGGCCAGAAACAACACCGAATTCGCAATGTCAGTACCTGCCCCGAGCCGGCCTAAAGGTACCTGCGCGAGCATCGTAGCTCGCTGCTCTTCTCGTAGCACCTTGGTCATGTCTGTGTCGATGAAGCCAGGCGCTACGACATTCACGGTGATCCCGCGGGAACCTATTTCTCGGGCTAGAGACTTCGAAAAGCCAATCATGCCTGCCTTCGTGGCTGCGTAGTTCGCTTGGCCTGGATTGCCCATTACGGCAATAACAGACGCGATATTAATAATGCGTCCTTTCTTTGCTTTCATCATGCCGCGGAGGCACGCCTTGCTGACGCGGAAGAGCCCAGTTAGGTTCGTCGCGATAACGTCGTCCCACTCTTCCTGCTTCATTCTTATCAGGAGATTATCTTTTGTGATACCAGCATTATTCACGAGAATTGAGGGACTGCCTTCTGCTCCTTGAATATCCTTGATAGCAGTCTGAATCGAATCGTCGTCACCGACGTCCAGCACGATACCGCGGCCGTTTCCGGCCAATGCCTCGCTGATTCCATCGGCCCCTCCCTGGCTGGTAGCGGTGCCGATTACAGTCGCGCCAGCGCCCGCCAAAGCTTGAGCGATCGATGCACCAATGCCACGTGATGCCCCGGTTACCAGTGCCACTTCTCCACTCAAAGCGTCCGAACTGTAAATATTTTTCATCTGAGATCCTTGTTGTTCTGCTATGCGAGCAGCGATTTCTGCAGGCTGTCGATTGAGTCAATAAATGAGACGGGTGTGTCCCTGTCGATGCGACGACACAGTCCGGATAGAACTTTTCCCGGTCCGCACTCTGTGATGCTGGTAGCCCCGGCCTCAATCATGGCGTTTACTGTTGTGACCCAGTGCACCGGACCGTATACCTGCCGCGATAAGCGCGAGCGAATATCATCGGCGTCGGTGTATGGCTGACCGTCGGTCGCCGCAATCACTTTGATGACGGGCGCCTTAATGTTCGCAGCGGCCACCGCCGTTTTTAAGGCTTCACCTGCGCCAATCATTAATGACGAATGCGAGGGTACGCTCACGGGAAGTAGCATTGCCCGACGTGCTCCGGCCGCCTCACAATGATGGATTGCGCTATTAACCGCATCCTTATGGCCTGCAATGACGACCTGCCCCGGCGAGTTGAAATTGACCGGTTCTGCAACACCCATACTTGACGCCTCTTCGCATGCCGCTATTACGCTAGCGTCATCCAGACCGATAATGGCAGCCATTGCGCCGACGCCGGCTGGGACTGCATTCTGCATCAGCTTCGCACGCTCTATGACAACTATCAGAGCATCCGAAAAACTGAGTGACTCACCCGCTACCAGCGCTGAATATTCACCAAGACTATGGCCTGCCACTTGTTGTGGCGGCGCTCCGCCTGCAGCCAACCAAACCCTGTATGCGGCTGAACCTGCGGTCAACATTGCGGGTTGCGTAACGACTGTTTCGCCGAGTTTTTCGACTGGACCATTTTGGACTACGCTCCAGAGATCATAACCCAGAATATCGCTCGCCTCTGCATAGGTTTCTTGCACCACGGAGAACTCTGCAGCCAGATCAGATTGCATTCCCATCGATTGGGATCCCTGGCCGGGAAATACCATTGCTTTAGTCAAGACTCTCTCCGCTCGCTGAATGTCCAAGGCCGCGCATTATATAGCTCTGCGCGACTAAGCTCTAAACTTTTCTAGTAACGCGCCGAGAGCCCCTCCTAGGGCCCCATAGAGGTGCGCATCGACGATAATTGGTCCGCCGGAGGTCGCTTCGGACCCTGGAACTGATCCGCCGAACTGCTCATAGCTGATTTTTGCGATAAGCAGCAGTAGCAATACGCCCGATTCAAAATCAAGAGCAGGCAGCCGAATGATAATACCGGCCAGAAGCATACCGTGTAACAGTCCGGACATGCCGACATACCAGTAAAGATGGGGATTCATCAGCCAAAAGGCGGCATCCATCGTCGCGATCGTAACGAGAATGACAAATAACCAAGAATGGGTTTTTAAATTCGAGCCGACCAGATACCACACTAATATCAATCCGGCGCTGTTCAGGGCTAAGTGAGACCAGGCTAGGTGCACAAAATGCCCGCTAATTAGTCTCCAGAATTCCCCCTGACCTATCCAGACCCTATCGTAACGCAGCAACTCTTCTCCTGCGTCACCTATGAGCATGACCAATATTGATAGCCCGACAATGCTGGCGGGCATCAACCATTTTGCTGAAGCGACTCTTTTGGTGTCTTGTTTCAATTCGCATAACCTCATGTTTGGTATACTGACGTTCAATCAAAGAGTGAGTCAACCTGACCCTTCGGAGCACAAAACGCGTGACGCAATATCATACAAACAATCGCCGGCAAGACGGCTTTACACTTATCGAGATAATGGTCGTCGTGATTATTATCGGAATCTTGGCTGCCATTGTCGCGCCAAATGTTATCGGACGTGTGGATGATGCCCGAATTACAGCCGCGAAATCCGATATCGCGACCATTGAGGGAGCGCTGAAAATGTATCGGCTGGACAACTTTTCTTATCCCCAGACACAGCAAGGGCTTGAAGCGTTGATTACCGCGCCAAATGATCCAAGCATTAAGAACTGGAATCCGGAGGGTTATATCGATCGATTGAATAAAGACCCTTGGGGCAATGCGTACCAATACTTGAACCCCGGAAGTCACGGTACGGTCGATATCTACTCGTTCGGTGCGGATGGGAAGCCGGGCGGCGCTGAAGAAGCAGCCGATATTGGTAATTGGGAACCTGAATCGTAGCGATTGACGCGGCCATTCCCTTGAATTCGCGAAATCAACAAACCGGGTTTTCGCTGCTGGAAATAATGGTCGTCGTCGTTATTGTCGGCATCGTTCTCTCCGTTGCATCTCTTTCTGTCGGAGTTCTTCGTAGCGATCGCCATGTCACTATTGAAGCACAGCGTTTCATCGCGCTTGCCGTGGTTGCTCAGGACGAGGCCGAAATGCAAGGGCGAGAGTTTGGCATTGAAGTAATGACTGCAGGTTACCGCTTTGTGGAATACGACGCGTACACAGGGCAATGGGCCGAGGTCTTTGGCGACGACACCCTGCGCTTACGTTCACTTCCTGATGACATTAAGTTTGAACTATATCTGGAAGGCAAAAGGATTTTGCTCGACGATGATCCAGCTACCTTCGAAGACCCCGGCAAGGCACAAGCTGCGACCGATATTTATGCCCCGCATTTACTGATTTATTCAAGCGGTGACGCCACCCCGTTTGAGCTGCATATTGTGCGTGAATACGACAATGTCGATATCGTACTCCGTGGGGACGCACTCGGGACTCTCAAAATTGCAAAGCTGGACGAGAGCTAAACAATGTACAAGGGCAGCAACAGAGGATTCACCTTATTGGAAGTAATGGTTGCACTGGCGATTGTGGCTTTGTCGTTAACGGCGGTCACCGCGAGCATGAGTCAGATGATCAGCTCCGCGCACACAATGCGCGATAGAACATACGCCAGCTGGATCGCACAAAACCGCATTACTGAGCTGCGACTGGCATCTACGACGCCAGAGGTTGGCAGCACTAACGGAGAAGTACAGTACGCGAACAGGGACTGGAGCTGGCGAGCGACGGTTGAAGAAACCGGCGTCGATGACTTGTATCGCATCGATGTTGCGGTGTCGCTCGCCGATAGCGACAACAACATTCGAACAGTCACTGGATTCGCTGGGCCACCAGGGTTGCCTGGTGAGGCAAATCGGGCGTGGATGCGTTCGCGAGCAGTGAGTCGTAATGGAGGCGATTCAGAGTGAATGGGCGCCTATCGAAGGGATTTACTCTAATAGAGGTACTGGTTGCTCTGGCAATTTTTGGTGTGCTCACCATCCTCGCTTATATGTCACTCGGTCAGGCATTATCCAATGCTGATTTGTTGAATGCGCGCATGGATCGGTTGCAGGCAATTCAGCGAACAGTTCGTTATCTGACCAACGACCTGACCGCCGCAGCGCCTCGTCCTATTCGTACTGAACTCGGTGACAGCTACATGCCCGCACTAATGGTCTCCGCTAACTACGATTTCGTGCTTGCAGTTACCCATGGTGGTTGGCGGAATCCAGCTGGACTTCCAAGAAGTACACAGCAACGCAGCGTCTACCTACTTGAAGATGGCAAACTATTTCGCGTTTACTACAACGTACTCGATGCGACCTTTTCCAATGATGCGATATCGACCGAAATTCTTGATGGCGTATTAAGTCTCGAAATACGCTTGTTTCAGGATAACGGGCAAGTGACGAATCAGTGGCCACCATTGGGGCCTGAAGAGGCCACGAATTTATCGGCTAGACCAAGGGCGGTTGAAATTATTCTGACGCTCGAAGGCGACGGCGAAATTCGTCGAATTATCGAGGTTGCCTCGTGAAACAGATAAGGAAAAATCGCGGTGTCGCTCTAATTACGGCGATGTTGATTACAGCGCTGACCGGGTCTCTCGCAGCCGGCCTTGCCTGGAATAATGCGCTGGATGTCCGCCGTACGATGACCTTGTTGTTTCACGAGCAAGGCATGCAGATTGCGCTCGGTACTGAATCGTGGATTCGCAATATTCTGCGTGATGACGGAATCGACAGTCAGACTGATCATTTGGGCGAATTATGGGCGAGTGATCTACCGGGCCTCCCCGTCGATAACGATTCAGTGCAAGGTGCAGTCAGCGGAAAAATAGAAGACTTAAATGGGCGGTTTAACATCAATAACTTGCTCGATGCCAATGGCAAGGTTAATCCGGACATACTGGCACAATTTGAACGCTTGTTGCAGGCTCTCGACATAGACATAAAATTCGCCGGGTTGGCAGTAGATTGGATCGATGCGGATCAGGACGCAGGCCTCCCCAATGGTGCGGAAGATTCAATATATACCGGGCTCATCCCGCCGTATCAGACATTTAATAAGCCATTGACCAACGTCACCGAATTGTTCGCCCTTGAAGGTATGGATAAGCTCAGTTTTGATCGACTCTTGCCACATGTGACAGCTTTACCTGGACGCACGAGCATCAATGTCAATACAGCAACACCCGCAGTATTGCAGTCTCTCAGTATGAGCATGGATGAAAGTACCGTTGAGAGTTTGCTGTTTTTGCGCGAAGAGTCAGGATTCGCTGATATTGCCTCGACATTTGGTACGCTGGTGGATAACGAAGTGATTTTTGGTCTTCTCACGGAATCAAGTGAGTATTTTCAATTGAAGGCTGTCGTACAGATTGATACCGTTCATGTCACTTACTTTAGTGTGTTGCTGCGTGTGCCCAATGGCGGCCCAGTGACCACGATTCTTCGCAGCCTCGGAACCCCATAAGTATGTCTGAATATCTGGTTATTCGACTTCGCCAAAACTCGCTCGTGGAATGGATCCTAGTCGACAGTGATGGCACGCAACTCAGCGACCCGTCCACTGGCACGCTGGTAGATGCTTCCACTGCAGCCGGTGATTGTTCTGTTATTGCGTTAGTACCGGCTACGGATGTCTTGTTGACCAGCGTACATATTCCCGCGCGCTCGTCCACGAAAATCCGGAAAGCTCTACCCTTCGCACTAGAGGAAGATCTCGCCGAGGATATAGAAAATCTGCATTTCGCGGTTGGCGCACGGCAGGAAAATAACTCCTTGCCAGTCGCTGTCGTGTCAAATGAAATAATGGCGGGCTGGATGACGGCCTTGAATGACGCAGGGATCGAACCTGTAATCGTCGCTGCAGAGAATCATGGACTGTCGAAAATTCCTGGCACGATGTCGCTGTTGGTCGATGGTGAAATCGTCATGTTTAATGACGGCGGCAACGCAGATTTCGTCATGCAGGATGTGAAGCCCAGTGATGTCCTCACCATCGCCGGACAGTTAGATCAATCGAATGACGAAGCCGAAGGCAGCTTGAGGCACTTGCTTGTCTTTTGTTCTGCCGTAGAAGATGAAGCACTGTCATATGACTGGCTTGCATTGCGAAACGAATTGAGTAGTGTCGATGTGAATGTGCTGCCAGACGGAGTATTACCAAAATTGGCGGTTACCGTTGCGGCCGGCCATGGCATCAATCTTCTGCAAGGGGAATATGGACGGAAAACCGAGTACGGTACGATGCTCCGGCCGTGGAAAGCTGCTGCCGTATTGCTGCTCGGACTGGCGATGGTGGGCCTGCTGACGAAAGGTGTAGCGTATCAAGAATTAACCCAGAATAAGGTTGCATTGCAATCACAGTTTGTTCGCGAGTACCGCCAGATACGGCCGAATGACACGCGCGAAATTATTGATCCCGCGGCAACAGTTAATTCATTGCGCCAGGGCGCCAATGCATCTGGTGCGCCGCAAGTATTCCTGCCGAGCTTACGCGAACTAAGTGCCGCCATTGCCGCGAACTCTGATGCGAGGATTGAGGTAATCAGTTACAGAGCGGGAATTATTGATTTACGACTTACCGTCCCGGATGTTGCAACGCTCGATAATATCCAAAAGGCTATTGCTGCGTCTGGTCGATTTCAGAGCTCCATTCAATCGACAGATCAGGTCGCCGATAAGATCAATGGTCGCATGCAAATCAAGGGGGGCGGATCATGAAAGATTGGCTTGATTCCCTTGACCCAAGAGAACGGCAATTCGTTCTCGGCGGTGCAGTTATTGCCGCAATCTCATTGATCTACGGCCTTGCCTGGGCCCCCTTCGACAAACAATACAAAGAACTCGAAGCCGACATCGTAAGATTAGAGTGGGCGATCGTAGATTTGCGCTCTATCCGAGCAACACTGAAGAGTGACAACTCATCCGGATCTGTTGTAGCTCCACAGAATCAGCAATCACCGATCATTATTGTTGACCAAACTTTACGAGGCCGTGGGCTTGATCGATACCGGAAACGCAGCCAGCCGTCAGGCAGTAACGGAATTCGGGTCGAGTTCGAAAACGTTGCCTTCGATGAGCTGGTCATGTGGCTTGGCGACCTTGTTGAGCAATACGCCATGCATGTCCAAAACGGTAGTTTCTCAGTCGGCTCACAGGCAACGCCGGGGCGAGTAAACGCGTCATTAACATTGGAGCGCGCTCTTTGATTTGCTCGAAAGGTGGCCTGATAGCTATCGGGGTCGCCACGTTAATTCTCGGCCTGGTCCTCCAGTTCCCTGCCCGAGTTGCCGTCCACTGGTTAGTGCCATCGGAAATCGTCATTGGCGGACTTGAAGGCACTGCCTGGAATGGTTCTGCGAGAGAAGCATCCGCAGGCGGAATCTATGTGCGTGAAGTGAAATGGAATCTCAACGCAGCGCAGATACTTACTGGTGCATTCTCGTATGGCATTGAAGCTACACCTGTATCCGGTTTTTTCGAGTCAGAAGTTAGGATTGGCCTGGGTGGAGCAATATCAATGTCGGAACTGCGCGCAGCTTTACCTATGAGCTTATTTTCTACCGCGATTGGTGTTCGTGGTTTGCAGGGGCAGGCGAATCTCGCGCTTGACCGACTCGAACTGCTTGATGGTCTGGCGGTCGTTGCGGATGGAGTAGTTAATATAGTCGATCTAATAGTGCCATTAGTTGGACATGATTCACTTGGTAGCTACGAAATAGAGCTCTTCACCCAAAACAATGGTGTCTCGGCGAGCATAATCGATAGCGACGGCGTGCTGGATCTTGCCGGTAGTCTGCAGATACGAAACGATAGATCATTCGAATTTCTTGGATTAGTCGTTCCGAAGCCAGAAACACCGGCGGCCATTCGCCGACAATTGCGATTCTTGCCACCAGCGAACGATCAGGGTCAGCAAGAGTTGCGACTTGAGGGAATTCTTTAGACTGGCACTTCCACGAATTCTTTGAGCAGTGGAAAATACAGGGCGCACTTAACTCTTTCGCCACACCAGTCTGAATAAATCGATGCATAGCGCTGCAGCTGAGGTCGATATCGATCGCATTCAACCTGCAAGAAACCAGCAAGATTACCCCCCTCATGCGAGCTGGTTTTATAGTCGATAATCCAGTGCACTCCGGATTCGTCAACACGAACCCGATCGAGAATTACCGATTCCACTTCGCCGTTATCAACACCACTTAGCGCCAGTTCCGCATGACCATTACCATCCAGTATCCAGCGCCCCTTCTCATCGTGAAGCATGGAATTGACGGCGCTCTCAACTCGAGCAATGATAGGCTCCGCTGCCGCATCTTTAATGCCTGCTTCATGCAGCCAGCGTTCAGTGACGCCACGAAGCTTATTATTGCCTACTACCTCTGCCGATACTCGGCTGTCCGCCAAGAGTTGCAGCCATCGATGTACTAACGTTCCCGCAATGCGAGCGTCATTGCCAACCCAATAAAACTCGACCTCATTTTCAATCGGCGCATCTTGGTCAACTGAGTTCATCCCAGGCAACTGCGCAACATTGGGTAAAGTCCATGGGGTTTCAAAACGTCTTAGTTTTGGAGTCGCCCAAACCAATCGATCGACTTCAGGTACAACGATTGGATTCCCCTCAAACTGACGGACAAATTCCGCCTCGACCGCTGGCCAGAGCAAATGCAGCAAACTATCACTTCGCGGAGGCCTGAAATCATCTCCGTCCTTTCCAATTAATGCATTCCCCATCAGATGCAATGACTTCTTGGCGCGGGTGCAAGCCACGTACAGCAATCGCGCTTGTTCGTTGGCGTCCTTTTCAGCTTCGGTGAGTTCAATGTAACGATGAACCGGGTCGTTATCTATCTCTGCGCGTGCTCCGACAGGGCTGATCACCTTTCTTTCTGTACCGCGTTTCGATGGCATATCAAACCAGGACAATACACGCCTATCACCTTTACCTGACTGACGTCCAAGGCCGTACAGCAAGACATGATCGAATTGCAGTCCCTTGGCGCGATGCATCGTCATTATTTGCAGGCGCGCACTGTTGTTATTCGACACTCTTTCAAGATCCAGAATGGTTTCAAGCTCACCGACGTCCATCAGCGTTCCGGCCTGCTCAAGGGAGGCAAGCACATCGAAATAGCGATAAACATTCTCGATGGTATATTCGTCCGATAATGTTCCGGGCCCACCGAGCGCAAACCAGACTCGCTCAATCAAGTCGCGCAAACTCTGCGAACGGCGCGGTGAAACCAGTAAACGTAAATGTATCTTTGACCGCTCAACCGCCGCTCGCCCCTCTTTAGACAGCGATTCGAGCCGTGTCTCGTCTTGCAATAATTCCCAGACAGTTCGGTCTTTATCATTCCGAACTAGCGAATGCAGATCCTCCCAATGCAATCCTACCCATGGCGCGCGCAGCAACCCCAGCCATGCAATTCTGTCGCCCTGATGAACCGCCGCACGCGTTAGCGAAAGTACATCGATGATCTCTGGTAGATCCGTCAACCGATCAATTTCGATTGCTCTGTATGAGATACCGGCGGCCCGAAGTTCGGCCAATAATTGTGGAAGCTGAGTTCGGCCACGCACCAGCACCGCCATATCGTCATCCGGATTCTCATCGAGAGTCTTTGCAATCACGCGGCACCCACTGACTGCTTCAATGGCGTTATCAGCCCCGAACACTGCGTGAGTAAAGCACGCGCCCTGCCCAGCAAGATGATCAGCTGGCACCGCCTCTGCATAGGAAACCGCACCTCGAAGTGGATCATCATTCGGAGCGAGGACATTTGGAAATACCGAATTGAACCAATCAACCAGATTTGCGCCAGAACGAAAATTTTGTCTCAGCAATAAGGGCTGCAGCTGTATGTCTCCCAATCCATGCTCTTTTGCAAGCAAGAACTGACCCACTTCGGCATTTCGGAATCGGTAGATGGATTGCATAGGATCACCAACGCAATACAAAGTACGTCCGTCTCTCGCTTCCCAGCCCGCCGTCAGCGTTTCCAGCATTCGATACTGCGCGCTCGAGGTGTCCTGCATTTCGTCGACCAGTAGGTGTCTTACCTGATGATCCAGGAGCAGCGCGATATCGCCCGGATTCTCGGCGTCTCCGAGCGCGGCTCCCGCAGTCATGGCTGTGTCGATATGGTCCGAGATACCCTGCTCATTGAACAAGCGTTTTAGCTCGGTAACAGCAAGTGGCAGCAAACGTAAAAGAGCTAGGAGGACTTGCCATTGTTCGTCGGTGTATCGGATCGGAGGCAGAAACAAGGTTCCGTGCAGAAGTTTTGCCAATTGATCATCCGATGCCATCAACTCGAGCAATGAGTGCATGCTCTCTTTCTTTGCCTTGTTGTCAGCGGGAAAGCCTTGGCGCTTGTCGACTTTCTTTCGGAATAAACCTTTTTGCGTTAATAGAAGTTCAGCTATTCCCTGCCAAGACTGGATGCCCCGTGGCTCGGGTGCCGGTAACTCGGAAAGGTTTGCGAGATTACGAATTGCGCTCACGCTATTGTCCGAATCGATCATGCTGGAACCGGCAAAGGACAGTAGCTCGCTTAGGCCCGCATAAAGATTAGCGGATAGGTGACTTAGTGACCTCTGCAGATGATCTGTAACGGCGAACTCGAGACTGCTCTCAAACTGCTCTCGCATGCACGCCGAGTCTTGATCGGATAAAAGTCCTGTACCGACGAAAGGTAGCCACTGGTCGCGAGTTCCGAGCATCTGAGCCAGATAGGACGCGTACAGCCAGGTATTGTTGTCGACATGCCTCAAGACATTGACCGTGGCGGCTTGGAAGTCACCCTTTTCTGCAAGCCAGTCGAGTGTCGCTAATGCCGCTGACTTATGAATCGCCTTAAGCTCAGCTCCCACAACAATGCGCGAGCCAGCACCCGGCGAGCTCAGAGGCTGCGCACGAGCAATCGATGCGTTTAGTGCATCAAGCGTTTGAATCCGCATGCGCCGTGGGTTGCCGATCAGATTCCACTGCAATGCTGCGCTTTTATCGAGTGCCAGACCTGCCAATTCGTAAGTCTTGAGCTCATGTGGCTCAGTTGGTTTATCCTCAGCTTTACAACGGCGTAGCGCTTGGAGTACACGCAGTTGCATCTCGGTAGCGGCTTTTCGGGTAAAGGTGATCGCTATGATCTCTTCTGGATGATCCACTGTTGAGAGCAGCGCTAAGTATCGCTGAATCAGCAGCTCTGTCTTCCCAGAGCCCGCAGGTGCTTGAATAATGAAAGAGCGCGAGACGTCCAGGGCATCAATGCGTGCCTGTCTATCTGCGCTCAGGAGCGACTTAGCCTCACTCACGTCGGAGCTCCGTAAAACGGGTCAGTAAGTTCAAAGGCCGCGCGCTCTGAAGTCCTTGCTCAATGTTGACTCGCACATCGCCCGCCGACAAATTCTCGCATGCAATAAAAATCTCCGACTTTATCTCCTCCAACAAGTCCGACCAAGCCTCAACATCGGTGTATCCTGATCCGGCGCCGTCAAAGCTAATTTCCCGACTGTCGATATTGACAAGTGCCAGGGCAGAAACAGGTGAATCTGATGCTACGGCATATACGAAAAGCTGTATGTCCTCGGCTGCATTCTGTCGATTCAGTAAGCGCTTCTTTGAGCCAGTCTTGTAATCGAGTATCGCAATGCCGCCGTCGTCGAGAGTGTCAATGCGGTCAAACCTGAGCGGTAATCTAATATGCCCGGCGACAAACTCGAGGTGCCCTTCGACAGCGGCGATTTGAAAATGACTACGGGCACCGTCTACGACTACGAATTGACGTAACAGACCTGCCACCCGATGCCGCTCCAGTATCAATAATTGCTGCAACACTGCATCGACGTTTCTCTCGTGACGAGCGAACGCGAAATTGACTGCCGCGGTGATCCGTCGCTCGAGTTCATCGCCTTCCCAAGCTCCGATGCTGTCTTGCGAGGGAAGATCTATATATAGCTTGTATAAGGCATCGTGAATCAGATTGCCGCGCATCGACGCCGGTATTCCGACCGCCTGTGGATAAATAACACGCGCCCCCATACGACCATGCAAAAACGCAGTGATTGGGTCGTTGCGTTGCCGCTGAATGGTCCCCGCTCCCCCAGATATCTGCTCGCCTTCCGCGACGGCAGGAATCGAGTCATTGACCTCCTTCAGGGTGGCCGACCCCAATAGTTCGGCGGCGTGAAATCCCGGGGCATCATCACCCTTCTGAACCGCCAATTGCATCGGTTCCAACAGATCACTGGCTGTCTGTTCGGAGTCGTCATCGTTCAGTGCGAAGCTAGCAATCGTGGCGACACTTGATGCCACAAGTCGCGTCAGTAATCGCTGCGCATAATCTAACGTGTTGGCATGCGTGCAATCGGGCATCGCGTGCTTTTCTTGCAGCCGTCGTGAAATGAGTGGTGATGGTGTGCCAGCCGGCGGCCAGTTGGCCGTTGTGACACCAGCTACCCACAGGGCATCAAACTCTGCTCCCGATGCCTCAAGGGGTCCAAGCAACTGCACCATCGCACTCGTCGACTCCGGCTGAAATATTGTATCGCTTGCCAAAGTTTCGAGTCGTGAAATCGCTACCGTTGGACTCATCGGCGCACTCACCAACCCAAGTCGTGCAAAGTCGTTTAGTAACTCAAACCATCGATTGATTAGCTGAAAATCAGTGCTGCCCAATGTGCCTTGACCTGGCCAATTGAATCGCTTCAGAATATCCGTTAGCAATACGGCCCATTGTGCCGGCGTTGCCAACGTTGGCAGATCTCTTTGTGTCTTGCTGAATTCAGCAAGTTGCGTCAGCCACGCTTTGCTATTAGTGCCATCGTCGCGGCCGCGAAATTGTGCGGTCAGCATCGAAGGGGACCACTGGCGATCCGGTACTTGCCGTAATTGCAATTCAAGCCGAGTTCGTCCGCCTGTAATTCCTGACCCTAGCAACGGCGACCGCAATAACACGCCTACTTCCAACGAGGATAAATCGCGAACTAACCAACGCAACAGCAAGCGTGCAACTGCGATGGCCGGATATTCTGACAGACGACGACCATATGAAACATTCACTGCCTCTTGAAGCGACTTATGTCCGTATTGCCATGCCGGAGTCGCACCTTCGCGGACGCTTCGGGTAATTGAATCCGCATCCCTGTCGAGACCAGTAACAACAATAGCGATGCGAGACTTGGAGTTAGAGTCGAGTTGCTGTCGTGCCCATGCACCTGCTGCTCGTAATTCTGCGTCAATATGCTCGTATGTGCGCAACGTTAAGCATGTGTTCGCTGTCGCAATTGGCGCCAAACAGACTTCAATCCCTGCGGCCATCAAGATCTGATGCATCGTTGTTACAACGGGCCGCTCCCGATCAAAGCCGGCAAAAGTGTGGCGCCCCGAGGGCCGAATGTTACCGCTTTGGATTTGCTCGAAAACCAGTTCTGGGAGCCCTGCATCATCGACCATATTCTCCCGCTTAAGGATACGAAGATAGCGGCCGGCGACCGAAGCAAACAGTTTCTGATCGTCGCTTTGCGCCGCTCGTGCAACCTCGGCGATTGAGATTCTCCAATCGGACAGTCTTTGCCATGTGTCACGAGACAGTCGGACAAGATTGCCGATGTTAGCTTCGGATTCCGTCACTTCTTTGCGAAGGCAGGTTTCCCAGAGTAACTGGCTTTGACTCGCGTTTATGCGAGTTGGGAGACTATTCTGATCAATTGTGTTGGCAGCCAGCGTGACCAACCAATCCTGCCAGGAACAAATGACCGGCGTCTGCCAAGCCGTTCTCCCGCTAAGCTGTTGTTGTGTTGAGAATTCGATTCGCAATAGTCGAGCAAGACGGCGATTCGCAGTGATGATTGATCCGGCGGCGTCGTTTGCCTCGAGAATCCAGTCATACATCGGTCAGTTGTGTTGTCCGAGGCATTCTTCAATGCGATCAAAAACGATATCGATCGTATCTTTATCCGGCAGCGTGGTAATTCGAAAATGATCGCTATACGGCGTATTGAAGCTACTGCCCGGCGCAACCAGGACATGATGATTCTCGAGTAATTCAAGTGCGAATGCCTGATCGTCGAATGTGCCCTGGAAGCGTTCGTTCAGCCTCAGGAAGGCGTACATGGCTCCCATTGGGCGCTCAAGATGCAAGTCATCACTAGCGGCGGCACGATCTATGACCGCCTGTCGCGACTCATACAGGCGTCCGCCAGGCTCAACGAGTGGCTTAATACTCTGAATTCCACCTAGCGCGGTCTGTACTGCCCATTGCCCCGGAACATTGCTGCACAGCCGCAAAGCCGACAGTAACTCCATGCCTTGTATATATTGACTCGCGCGGTCGATATCACCGCTGAATATGGCCCAACCCACCCTGTATCCACAGGCACGATATATCTTTGATAGACCAGAGAATGTCACACAGACGCAATTCGTAGCCAGCGTCGCCATTGGTATGAATTCGGCGTCGTCGTAGACCATTTGGTCGTATATTTCATCCGACAGCAGCACCAAGTTATGGCGCTCCGCCAGCTCAACAATGGCTGTCAGGGTTTCTCGATCGTAGACAGCACCGCTCGGATTGTTCGGATTTATTACGACGATTGCCCTGGTTCTCGGCGTAATCACACTCTCCATTTGTTCGAGGTCCGGCAGAAAGCCGTTATCCGAAGCGCAGCGATAATGAACGGCCTTTCCTCCGTTCAAGGCAGCAGCGGCACTCCACAATGGATAGTCGGGGCTCGGCACCAAGATTTCGTCGCCAGGATTCAGTAATGCACGCAACGACAGGTCGATCAGTTCGCTTACGCCATTGCCCATGAAGACTTCATCTACCGTCACACCAGTGACGCCACGATTTTGCTGTTGCATTACGACGGCTTCGCGCGCAGGAAAAATCCCTTTTTGATGGCAATAAGGTTCTGCCTGATCGAGATTTTCGATCATCGACAAACGCATGGTTTCGGGTGTGCGAAACCCGAAGAGACCCGGATTTCCGATATTTAAAGAGATTATTTCGTAGCCGCGCCTCTCGAGCTCCAACGCATGATTCGCGAGCCTTCCGCGAATTTCATAACGGACATCCTGTAATGCTTCGCTACTGCTGACGAGTGGACTTACCACGTTAGACGACCCCATTTTTTTTCAATGCTTCAATTTCCGCGTCAGAGTACCCCAACCATTCGTGGAGCACCTCATTGGTATGCTCACCCAATAACGGCGGTGCTCGCTCATATCCTACAGGTGTACTTTCAAAGTCGACCGGATTCGACACTTGCGGAACTGCGTTCCCTGCAGCATTCGCAATATGCCGCACTAGGCCACGCTCTATCGCATGCTCATTCGTCAGGACCTCCCCTATATCGTTAACCGGTCCCGCAGGTACTCTAAACTCAAGTAGTTTCTCCAGCCATTTTTCGGTGCTATCGCTTTGAAATTGCGTTTGCAGCAGTTTAACCAGCACCTTACGGTTTTCAATTCGCTTACTCATGGTCGCGAATCGAAGGTCGCTCGCGAGATGCTGCAATCCTATCGCTTCACAACAATTCTCAAATTGACTGTCATTCCCCACAGCCAGCATTAGGTCTCCGTTCGAGGTAGAGAATGCCTGATAAGGAACCAGGTTGGGGTGCGCTGTTCCCATGCGCTGTGGCGCCACGCCACTCAATAGGAAATTCATGTTCTGATTGGCAAGCCACGCAACCTGGCTATCGTACAGGGGCACGTCTATAGTTTGCCCTTGCCCGCTTACAGCACGTGAGTTCAGTGCCGCGAGGATTGCAGTAGTAGCGTACATCCCAGCCATGATGTCGCTGACAGCAACGCCAACTTTCTGCGGCCCGCCGCGGTCATCCGATGCTGATCCGGTCACACTCATTAGTCCGGCGGACGCCTGAATCATCGCATCGTAAGCCGGCTGGTCCGCCCTGGAACCGGTTTGACCATAGGCGGAGATCGAACAATAGATCAGTCGTGGATTGAGCTTTCTGAGATCTTTCGGGCCAAGCCCGTATCGCGCCAACGTGCCGACTTTATAATTTTCGAGCAGCACGTCAGCCTGCATCGCCAGCCCCCTGATGATCTCCTGCCCCTTCGAGACCGCCAAATTGACTGTTATCGAGCGTTTGTTTCGATTCGTAGACAGAAAATAACCAGACTCCTCGCCCAGCCAAGGTGGACCCCATTGACGAGTATCATCACCAACTCCTGGCCTCTCCACCTTTATTACGTCCGCACCGTAATCGCCGAGCAGCTGGCCCGCCCATGGGCCGGCGAGCACCCGGCTCATATCAATGACTTTTATATTCTCGAGTGGGGATGTCACTTTCTAGTCTTCAATAAAAACCCGGCCAACCGTTTCCGGTGGGCCGGGCGGGTCCGCACGGAGTTTGCGGATTGCGTGACTCAGTTGCCCGACGAATCGTCGTTGGCCGCTGGGTCTAGCTCTTCTACGTCTGCGCCTTTAACTTCGTACGGCGCAGGCATTTGTTTAATTTCCGGTTTTTTCTTGCCGACCGGATCAATATATCCTCGGATACTTGATCTCGAGATGCAATCCGAACGGCTGTGACTAGCCTCAGAATAAGTGTCCATCGATGGCGCATTCGAGGTCAAATATTCTAATAAATTACTCGAAGAAGCAACAATAACTAACTGTTTAATAGATACTTTAATTTACACCACTAAGCACACTCGTGATTAATTGAATTAGATCCAAGTCCTCGAGGCATGATTCCGCGAATCGCGATTAACAGTCTAAAACTTACGTCATATCCGCAGCCTTTTTTACTCAATTCAGTCCGAACCCTACAAAAAAATTGCCCGGATGGTGTATTTGGACTTGAGCATGCCTAACCCCTAATGGACAATAGCGACCCACTCCCACTTGACGCAAGGAGCAATGAGATGGAAAAGATTTTGGTTGGCCTGAAGCGAGTAGTGGATTACAACGTTCGCGTTCGCGTCAAAAGCGATGGTAGTGATGTCGAAACAGACGGCGTCAAGATGAGTATTAATCCGTTCGACGAGATTGCACTCGAGGAAGCATTGCGCATTAAAGAGCGCGGCGAGGCTTCCGAGGTCATCGTTATCTCCGTCGGAACAGTCGACGCTCAGCAACAGTTGCGAACAGGCCTTGCCATGGGAGCGGATCGTGCGATTCTGGTTGAGAGTAACTCGCCAGTCGACCCACTGGGCCTTGCTCGAACCTTTAAATCGATTATAGATCGAGACGACATCGATCTGGTTATTCTGGGTAAGCAAGCCATAGACGATGACAATAGTCAGACGGCACAAATGCTCTCTGCAATTTGGGGTCGCCCACAGGCGACCTTTGCATCTAAATTTGACGTAGCGGGTAACAAAGCAACAGTGACTCGGGAAGTCGACGCCGGACTCGAAGTGATCGAGATTGACTTGCCGGCGGTCGTTTCTACTGACCTACGTATGAACGAACCTCGATACGTCAAACTTCCGGACATCATGAAGGCGAGGAAAAAACCGTTGGAACTGATTGCAATATCAGACCTAGGCATCGATCAAGGACCCGAAATCAAGAGTTTGATGTTTGAGCCACCCCTGGAGCGTGAGCGCGGAGTAATGGTAGACGATGTAGCCGGCCTAGTTGCCGCACTGAAAGAAAAAGGACTAGCGTAATGTCTAAAGTATTAGTAATTGCAGAGCACGACGGGGCCATACTAAATCCAAGTACAGCCAAGACAGTCGCCTGCGCGGCAAGCATTGATGGCGCTAGCGTTGATGTTGCAGTATTTGCCGCTACCGCCGGCCCTATCGCTTCTGAGGCGGCGAAGTTGGCGTCGATCGCACGAGTGGTGACATACGAGCGAAGTGAGAATGAGTATGCTCTTGCAGCTATTATCGCACCACAGATTGTCGCAGTGGCCGGCGAGTACACACATATATTCGGTCCTTCCACCACTTTTGGCAAGGACTTGATGCCGCGTGTCGCTGCCCTGCTGGGTGTGAATCAAATCAGCGATATTATGAGCGTTGAAAGCAGCCATACATTCAAGCGTCCGGTCTATGCGGGTAGTGCTATAGCAACGGTTGAGGCACCTATGGACGCTATCCTGGTTGCGACGGTTCGAATTGCTTCCTACAGCGCTGTTACAGACAATAATTCGGCCTTAATCGAGAGTGGCGATCCCTCGGTGGCCGACATTCCGACGCATACGCGATTTATTGAAGTAAAGTCAGGCGCAACTGATCGACCAGACCTGCAAACCGCAGTAAAGGTGGTGTCAGGCGGGCGCGCACTGGCCAGTGCAGAGAACTTCGACATTATTTACAGGCTTGCGGATAAGCTTGGAGCTGGCGTAGGCGCCTCCCGCGCAGCGGTTGACGCGGGATATGTGCCGAATGAAATGCAAGTTGGGCAAACAGGCAAAATTATTGCGCCCGATCTATATATGGCGATTGGAATTTCGGGTGCTATTCAGCATCTGACTGGCATCAAAGATGCCGGGACCATCGTCGCGATCAACAAGGACGAAGAAGCACCGATCTTTGAAGTCGCGGACATAGGTTTAGTGGCCGATCTTTTTACCGCGATACCAGAACTAACTGAAGCCCTCGACTAGAGGGCTTCAAGTATGGCCTCAGCCTTACTTACTTCGAACTGACCCGGTGCTTCTATCGCCACGTGGATGACTTTTCCGTCATCAACGATGATCGCAAAGCGCTGCCCTCGCATACCCATACCGAATCCTGACGCATCCATCTCCAGACCGAGAGCCTCGGTATACTCTCCGTTACCGTCGGCCAGCATCATTATATTACCGCCAACACCGCGGTCCTTACCCCATGCATCCATTACAAACACATCGTTGACTGCCATGCAGGCAACGGTATCGACATTCTTGCCCTTCAGGGCGTCAATCTGGTCCACGTAGCCGGGAAGATGACTCATCGAGCACGTCGGTGTGAATGCACCTGGGACAGATACAAGAACGACCTTCTTGCCAGAAAATAGGTCACTGGTAGAGAGGGCGCCAGGGCCAGATTCAGTCATGATTCCGAAGGTTCCGGACGGCATGTTTTCGTCTACAGCTATAGTCATTTAAACGCTCCTACTTGAAGAATATTTTAGTACTCATTCTCGGCGACGTGAATCACCAAGCCATTAAGTTTATCTGAAACCTCTATTTGGCATGTAAGACGGCTGTTCGCTTTGCGCTCAAACGCCGCGTCGAGCATGCTGTCCTCCATATCGTCCATTTCATTTAGTTTTTCAATCCATGCTTCATCAACATAACTGTGACAGGTCGCGCAAGCACAGGCTCCACCGCATTCGGCAACTATCCCATCGATATTATTGTTGATTGCGCCTTCCATGACTGAGTAGCCATTTTCGACCTCAACTTCGTGTCGGGTTCCGTCTTGAGTTTGATAAATAATTTTTGGCATTGATTCTTTTCACTACTCTTAGGTGCGCGCAATAATAAGGGCGTTGCCCATTGCTGGTCAACGCCCTTAGGGTTAAATATGTAAAAATACTATCGAAAGCCAGACTTAGGCGCGCGCGTTTTGGGCTTTTCTTTCCTCAAGCTCCTTACGCTTCTTTCTTGCGGCTTCTTCTGCGAGTTGAATTTGGCGATTTCGCTCAACTTCAGCATCAATAACCCGGATCCACTGGCGAGAGGTTCGTTGTGATCTTGGAACCTTTGCAGCCTTTCGAAAGGCGGTCTTGGAGTCTGCGTATTTTTGTACGTTATAAAGACACATTCCAAGGGAAATCTGGACATTGTCAGGGCTTTTCAATTCACCTTTTCGCACAGCCGTTCTAGCCGACTTGACGCAATTCGGGTAGTCGCCAACATTGAGGTAGGAATTGGCCAAGCGAGCGTCGACCTCCCCATTATCGGCAAGGCGGGCAGCTTCCTTCAGTGCTGGAATCGCTTTCGCATCTTCCATTGCCAGCATCCAACTTTGAGACAGAAGCCGGTAATGCTTCTCATTCTTTTCGACAATGCCGGCGCTCATCTTCTCTTCCAATAAGATGGCGGCCTTGTAAGGCACTTCCGCCTGCAAAAAGAGTTGTGACATCGTCACGAATTCCGTGCCTTTCTCCAGCATTCCTTGCGTAAATGCGGCGTCATATGCGTAAATCAGCTTATCGTCCTGCCCCAGCTCAGTATAAGCACCTGCAAGCGCCTTCCAATAACGTTTCTTGGGCCAGGCCTGCAGTAGAATCTTTTGAATGTCGCGTACTTTGCCGTAATTTTCTTGCTGAAAATATGCGAAATTCAGCAGTTCCCACCAGTTTTCTTTGGCGGGCTTGCCGCGATCCTTGGCAACTTGCATGGCATTTTCTATCGGCTGTATCATGCTTTGGTATTGATCCAGATTGTAGTGAATCTGCGCCTTTAGAATAAACGGGTCCGGCCCTGGATTCGTCTCCAAAACAAACCATTTGTCGAGTGTTGCCAATGACTCCTCATAGCGCTCCTCCATCATTAGTAACTGCGCCACCGTTAACGTAGTTTGCTTCTCCATCTGTGGCTCGAGACTCGGAACTGCGAGGAGTTTCTGAAATGTCGTAATTGCCGCAGTCGTGTTCTCGGTATTGTAGTGAAGGAAGCCGATATAATTTAGGACATTCGCCTGCTCATACTCTGTCAACTCATCCGGGTCGTACAATTTATTCAGAAGCTTGAGAGCTCCTTGGTAATCTTCCGCCTCGCCCAATTCCTGAGCTTTAGTTATGCGCTCATAGACTTCTTTGCTGACCGCCTGCGCCCGCTTCGTCTTCGTCTTATCTTGCTTGTCTGCCTGCCCACTACCTTGTGCGGCGGCATTTGTGCACGCCAACATTCCGGCGAGCAATAACATGCACAGCTTCAATGAAATGCCACGATCAGTATTCATAAAATTAAACATCCTTTGGATAGGGTCCCCCCGCTAAGGGCTATCAATCGTTCCTTAATCTTGAAGCTCGAACGTAATACGCGTCTTAACGCCCGGCACTTCGACCGGAATGCCGTCGACAACACGAGGCTTATATTTAAACTTAATTACGGCTCTGGTTGCGGCACGTTCAAACATACTGCTTGTGGATTGCAGTACGATTGGATCTTTAACCGTTCCAGTTGCGGTTACCGTGAACGACATGTCAACGAAGCCCTCAAGCCCTCTGGATAAAGCTCGTGACGGGTAGACAGGTGCAACACGAACGATTGGCAGATAGTCACCTTCTGCTATATTCATTCTGCCTGGCCCGCCAATGTCAGCGCCTCCCATAATGGTCGGGCGTGCTACGTCTATTGTCGGCGTGTCAGGATCGATGTTATCCATGTCCTGCGGTGGTGTTTCCGGTGGTGTCTCAGGAGGCTTCGGTGGTTTTTCTGGGATAACCTCCTGAGTGTTTAGATTCTCGTTTCGTTTTACGCGTACGAAATCGAGCTGCGCCCTTTCTCTGGGCTTTGTCAACGCACCCTTACCTGTCGCAATAAGCAACTGCATTACGAACAGCAAGGTGAGCGTAACTACGACGCCAGTGACAATTGATATTACGTAGCGACCTATCATGGTCCCGTCTCCTTAGTGGCTCTCGCCGCTTCTCTTAGCCGTTATCAGATGCCATAGCAACATTTGTTACGCCAGCCGCTTTAGCCGCCTCGAGTATTTGGATAAGCGTTTCATTGGTCGATCTCTCGTCTGCCTGAATCACGACCGACCCCTTTGGATTTTCAGAGTGCAGGCGCTCAATGATGCCACGCAAGTCCCGAGTATCACGTTCCTGCTTGTCTATCCAGATTGCATCGTTGGCACTGATGGCAATCAAAATGGATGCATCTTCCTGTGAGTCCGCCGTGACAGTATCGGGACGCTCAACCTGAATGCCTGCTTCCTTAATGAACGTTGCAGTTACGATGAAGAAAATAAGCATAATGAACACAACATCGAGCATCGGCGTGAGATTAATCTCCTCGCTTTCCTCTTCGTGTCCAAATGCACCTTGGTTATTTCGCATGTGGTATGTCCTTGAAGATCCCGCTCAAGTTGAGTCCGCGATCGATATGTTATAGACGCCGGCACTACGTGCAGAGTCCATTATCGTCACGAGCATTTTATTGGTTGATCGCTTGTTCGGCTGAATCACCACCGACCCCTTGGGGTTTTCAGCGTGCAAGCGTTCGATATTGGCTCGAACAGCTCGAGGGTCGATGACTCGACGATCGATCCAGATATCGTCATTTGCGTCCACAACGATCAGAATATTGGCATCCTCCGGCTTTGTCTCCGTTACTGGAGCATCTGGCCGGTTGACGTCAATCCCTGCTTCCTTGACAAACGATGCAGTCACGATGAAGAAGATAAGCATGATGAAAACAACGTCCAACATAGGCGTTAGATTGATTTCATCGCCATCTTCGTCTTGCCCCATCGAAAGATCAGTCTTGCGCATGATATTTCCTTAATGGTCCATCGTGAGAGAGTCTTCAAGAAACTCAACTTCACGAGCCGCACGGCGTGTTAACAAAGTAACGAGCAATACACCCGAAAGCGCTCCGACCATTCCAGCCATCGTCGGAACAGTCGCCTGGGATACCCCAGCCGCCATCGCTCGAACGTTTCCTGACCCGGATACCGCCATGACTTGAAACACGCTAATCATGCCGGTAACAGTGCCGAGGAGCCCGAGTAAGGGGCAAAGTGCAACAAAAGTCTGAATGACATTGATGCCCTGGCTAGTTGCTTCGCTAAAGCGTGAAATCATTAACTCGCGAATTTGGTGTGCGCTCCAGGAACGTCGTTCCTGTCTCGTTTCCCAGCTATCATGAATCTCTTTCGACATTTGCTTCATCGACGTGCGGAAATACATTATCCGCTCGACGATGAGGACCCACATCAGAAAGATGACCACGGCGATGCTTTTGAGCACAACACCGCCGAGATTCATGAAATCGCGTATGGCCTCAAAACTATCAATAAGCCAATACATGATTACTCCTTTCGGCCTTAGCCATTACGCTCCGAGTGCTGGGCAACAAGCCCGGCGCTCTGAGATTGGAGGATATTAATGATCTTGCGGCTTTGACCGCTTACAACGGTGTGCAGCAGAACCATCGGAATAGCAACAACAAGACCCAAGACCGTTGTCATCAAAGCTTGAGAAATACCACCTGCCATCATCTTCGGATCGCCGGCGCCGTAAAGCGTGATGACCTGGAAAGTCTTAATCATGCCGGTCACGGTTCCGAGTAGGCCCATAAGAGGAGCGACGGCGGATACTACCTTGATAAAGAGCAGCCCTTTCGTGAGTCCGGGCATTTCTTTAAGCGCCGCCTCACTCAGTTTGAGCTCAATCGTTTCAGTGTCCGCAGTACTATTGCTCTCGTAGGCAGCGAGAACGCGGCCAAGGGGATTGTCGGTGCTGGCAGTATCACGTTTCAGCTGTGCCGTCACTCGTCGGCTGTCGCCCGTCAGGCCAAACCAACGCCAAATGGCAATCAGCAGACCTACGATACCCAGCGCGATGATGCAGTAACCAACAATTCCGCCCTGTTCAATGCGATCTTTGATCGTTGGTGACTCTACAAGCAGGCCAAGAATCGTGCCGCGTGTTACATCGACGCCAAAAGTAACCGTGCCGCTGTCAGCATTCATCAGGTCACTTGTCGTTCCCGTGTATCTAGATTCTGGCTGACGCGCCAGCTCAGTAAGTGTGCCTTCATTGGAGTCGTACTTGAGGTAGCCATTTTCGTTGATGATGTTATACGAGCCAATTCGAATAACATCCATCTCTTCCTGTTGGCCATCCGCCTTTGTAACTATATTGCTAAAGCGAACAACACGACCAGATTCAACGACTTCCTTCTGGATCATTCCCCAAAGACGTTCGATATCTGCGATCGATGCGAGGCTGCTGGCGCCGGCCATCTTGCTGCCAAGTGCAACCAGGAATTCTCCGCGGTTTGGATATTGGATATTGGTCAGCGAAGTACTGAATACACCCTGAGTATCACCAGAAACAGTCTGTAGGACACCGAAAAGTTCTTTCAGTGCGCCCAGTCTCTCGTCCAGCGCCTGACTTGCAGTGATAATTTTTTGCTGATTATCTTCAAACCGCGACTCAAGCGATTCACTGATGTTTTCTTCGCGGGTACGATTGGCACGCGCTTTATTCAACAGTGACTGTTGCCGATTTTTCGCCTGTGCAAATTCTGCTTCGCGTTGACGTGCAATCTGCGAGTCACGTGCTTGCCCTTGTTCAATCAGACCGAGAAGCTCCGCCATACTGCGCGCGTCGCTCTCATCCTGAGCATATGCTGTTGTCATTCCGAGACATAGCAGTCCGGCAGCAATAATTATTGTAATACGTTTCATTTAAGAAGCCTCCGCAGCAGAAACTGGCACGCTGATAAGTTCAGGTGCAATTAACTGACGAGCCATTCTCAGACCCTTACGAATTTCATTACGTGATGAATCGTCCATCACCCACTCACGTGCTGCGTTATCCCAGCGGCCAGTGACTCTGGCGTCATCAGACTGGAAATACAGTCCGATACGGCCAATACGCAACATATTGAATGATCGAGTTGTACCGTCGATCGTTAGCGACTGCGTGTAATAATCGCCAGTCCAGCCAAATTCGTTCTCAATCTGGTAGGCCTCCATTACTTTCCGGAATTTTTCAGCCACGGATACGTCGGAGCGCTCCATGATTCCCTCAAGGCTGACAACTCGCGTCATGCGTTCATCCATCAGAAATGGAATATCCAACCCTATCGATTGCCGTAGGCCGTCGATCATGCGTTCCATCAACGGGAAGATCTGACGGTTAATGACGTCGACCTGGTCCATAGACAAACCGATGTCTTCCAAAGTGGCCATTTGCCCCTCTACCTGCGCTTTCATCAAGCGGTTATAGACTTTGAGGCCATCGATTTCTTTATTTGTAGCCCGATACTGATCCTCCAGAGAGCGAGTACCATCAACAACACTGTTGATTCGTTCCTGGGATTTTTGCGCGAGATTCAACCGACGTTGATCCGCTTCAAGTATCTGATCGACAGACACGGACTGGGCGAAAACGCTGCCAGAGATTGCGATAACCGCTGTTGCGAAAAACGCAGTGGTTAGGCGCTGACTGCTGCTAATACACCGTTTCATGGATACTCCTTAAAGTTCTTTAATATTGCAGTTAATTACAAATGAAGAGGGATGCAGTGTATTAGTTGAATACATGCACAAATGAAAGCCGACGATAAAGATCGCATCACCAAGTGCGCACGCGACCCTCTCCACCTTCGCCGCGCGGCGATAAACTATTGGAACCCCTACTACCTCTATATTCGTTGGCACACTCAGAGTTTCCTAGTGAGTGTTTCTGCCGTTTATTCCTTCTTGTATCGAAAGGTCCCCGTGACACCGGGGCGAAGAATAACACATGATCTACATATCGCCAGCCCAACATCTACATAACTTTTAGGACTCGCGAATTTGACTTTAAGCGCCAACTTAGGGGGGTGCTGCGCGCCTCCTGTATAGCCAAAATGTGCGTAAAAGTACTAAGGCTTTTTTATCCTGTATTGGGGTGTATATATAAGGTATCAAAGAAAAAGCTCCAAGGATTCGAATAATTATTGTTATTTTAGTGCTTTATGATGGAAAGTTAATCCATCATATTTAGTAACACGTGTAACCGATTAAGCAACGGTTGACATCGTTATTTTCTTACAACATGATTCGCGTCATGACTGTAACGCAATGCAAAAACTTGCTCGTGCTTCGACTTTCTTTGCTCCTTCTTGAGAGGCAAAGCGGGTAGCGCGCATCCGGTCATCGGACAACGTAAACCCCGCATCCAAAAGGATAGTGGGGTTTTTTTTATCTTCGCATTAAGGTTTTAGGAATTCACCATGCAGATGTACTCAGAAGCAGATGTTGATATTTCATGCCTGGCTAATCGCCAGGTCACCGTGCTGGGCTACGGCAGCCAGGGTCGCGCTCACGCACTGAACCTCAAGGACAGCGGTTTCAATGTCGTCGTAGGCCTGAGGCCCAGTGGAGCCAGTTGGGCAATAGCGGAAGCTGACGGCTTAACCGTTCAGGAACCGAGCGACGCGGTTAAAGGCGCCGCTGTTGTCATGTTCCTGACGCCAGATATGGTTCAAAAGAGCCTATATCAGTCCGTTGAGGGCGATATCGACCAAGGTGCGATGCTAATGTTTGCGCACGGATTGGCCATTCATTACAAGCAGATCGAACCGCGTGCAGATTTGGACGTTTCTTTAATCGCCCCTAAGGGGCCGGGTGGGCTGGTTCGCAGGCAGTATGAAGAGGGACACGGCGTTCCTTGTCTCGTTGCGGTGCATCAGGATGCCAGCGGCAATGCACTGAATATCGCTCTTGCCTATGCAGCCGGAATTGGGGGCGCCCGAGCAGGTGTAATTAAGACTACATTCGCAGAAGAAACAGAAACCGACTTATTCGGCGAGCAGGCCGTTCTGTGTGGTGGCGCGACGGAATTAATTGTGGCGGGATTTGAAACCTTAGTCGAAGCGGGTTACCAGCCAGAAGTTGCGTACTATGAAGTCATGCATGAGTTGAAACTGATCGTTGATCTGCTTCACGAAGGTGGTCTACGCAAGATGCATAAGTTCATTAGTGACACGGCAGCCTGGGGCGATATGATCAGTGGCCCGCGCGTCGTGGGGGATACATCCCGTGCCGCAATGAAAGCTATCTTGACAGACATCCAGGACGGTACATTCGCTCGCACTTGGATCGCAGAGAATGAGAACGGCATGCCTGAATTCAAGCGCTTAATGCAGGCTGATCTTGTTCATCCGATTGAAAAGGTTGGCGCTGATCTGCGCGGTCGTATGGATTGGCTGGAAGAGTAAGTTATCGCAAAGTAAACCGGAGAACTCTTAATGCCTGACAATCTCTCAGAGAACCAGATACGCATTTTTGACACCACGTTACGTGATGGGGAGCAGGCCCCAGGCTGCAGCATGACGCTCAGTGAGAAACTACGTGTCGCAAAAGCGCTATCAGAGCTAAACGTCGACATCATTGAGGCCGGTTTTCCCGCTGCATCGCCGGGTGATTTCGAATCCGTGAAAGCCATTGCGGATCGAAATTTTGGCCCGGTGATTTGCGGTCTTGCGCGGTGTAACGCCGCTGATATTGAGAGGGTCCACGCTGCGGTTAAGGGCGCCGATAATCATCGTATCCACGTATTTGTAGCGACCAGCGCGATCCATCGCGAGTACAAACTCAAGATGGCTAAAGATGAAATAATAAAGAGCGCTGTTGGAGCAATAAAAATCGCTCGGGAGCTCTGTGACGATGTCGAATTTTCGCCGGAAGACGCGTCACGAACAGAGTTGTCGTATCTAGCAGAGGTGGTGTCGGCAGCGATTGAAGCAGGCGCGAGCACAGTGAATATTCCTGACACCGTGGGCTACACGGTTCCGGCAGAGTTCAATCGCTTGTTCTGCTACCTCAAAGAGCATGTCGCTCGAATCAACGAGATCACACTCAGCGTACATTGTCATAACGACTTGGGTATGGCCGTTGCAAATAGCCTTGCTGCTGTCGGTGCAGGTGCACGTCAAATCGAATGCACAATCAATGGTATTGGTGAGCGAGCCGGAAATTGTAGTCTTGAAGAAGCCGTTATGGCGATCAAGACGCGCTCAGAATTTTTCGGAGTCTGCACCAAGATAGACACGACCCGCCTGTACCCTACTTCAAGGTTGGTTTCGAATATCACGGGCATGCACCCTCCTCGCAACAAAGCGATCGTTGGTGAGAATGCATTCTCACACGAAGCGGGTATACATCAGCACGGTATGCTGCAACATGCATCAACCTACGAAATCATGCGTCCAGAGGATGTCGGCCTGAGTCACTCAAATCTGATTCTCGGTAAACACAGCGGCCGGCATGCATTTCGGGATCGCGCAAAGGAGTTAGGTTTCGAGCTCGACGACTTTGAAATCAATCGAGCGTTTCAGGATTTCAAGAAACTCGCGGACAAGAAAAAGGATATCTATGACGGTGATATTGAATCGATTATCATGAATGCCAGCGGTTCGGCTTCCGGACCATGGTCTCTTAAGTCTCTGGAAATTCAAACCCATACAGATCAACCCGCGACAGCGACAGTAACTCTTGTAGGTGAAGACGGGGTTGATGTCTCTGAGTCGGCGCACGGTGATGGTCCTGTCGCTGCTGCACTTCAGGCTTTGGAGCGCGCGACTGGTGTCGACATGATTTTGCTAAACTTCGAGCTACACAGTGCCTCGAGCGGTGAGGACGCTCAAGGTGAAGTGACCGTCACTGTGGAAATCAACGGCCAAATTTTTCGTGGCCGCGGTGCAAGCGTCGACATTGTCGAGGCTGGTTGTCGCGCTGGCCTTGAGGTTATGAATCGTACACTCCGTCGCAGAGCGCGTGGCGAAACGAACGCTGATAGCACCCAGTCAGCGCACGCAACTATTTAATTTCAATTTACTTTGGATTTTAAACGTGAGTAGCAAAAGAACCCTCTTCCAGAAGGTATGGGATGACCATATCGTAGTTGCAGAATCGCCAGAGACACCCGCAATTCTCTACATCGATTTACATATTGTTCATGAGGTCACCACGCCCCAAGCGTTCTCGGTACTTCGGGAGTTCGGCCTACCCGTGCGTAGGCCTGACCTGACATTACCAACACTGGATCACTCGACTCCGACTACTCCCGTATCTTCATACGAAGACCTCCTGGTGGCGGGTGTTAGTGCAGCCAATCAAGTTCGACAGATGGAGAAAAACTGCGAGGAATTCGGTCTCGACTTACTGGGCTACGGAAGTGGCAAGCGCGGCATCGTTCACGTCATAGGCCCAGAACTCGGCGCTACACAGCCTGGTAAGACCATTGTCTGCGGTGACAGTCATTCCAGTACTCATGGCGCGTTTGGGGCTCTTGCGTTTGGAATTGGTACCACCGAAGTCGGTCACGTTCTGGCCACTCAATGTTTGCTGCAGCGCGCCCCCAAGACGCTCGAAGTCAATATAGAGGGCGAGCTTCCCGATGGCGTGACGGCCAAAGATCTAATTCTTGCTGTCATAGGCCAGATCGGCGTTAACGGCGGTACAGGCCACGTCATTGAATACCGCGGTAAAGCGATCGAGGCGCTCGACATGGACAGCCGGATGACGATTTGTAATATGTCGATTGAAGCCGGCGCCCGTGCAGGCATGATTGCTCCAGACCAGATAACATTTGACTACCTTAAGGGTCGACCGAAATCACCAAAGGGAAGCGAGTGGGATGCGGCGGTGGAGCGTTGGAAGGAGTTGCGATCCGATGATGGCGCCGAGTTCGACAAATCGGTCACATTACATGCTGGTGATCTGAAACCGATGGTCACCTTCGGAACGAATCCCGGGATGGTCGTCGGTATTGACGAGCTTATTCCAAACGAAAATGGCGCCAGTTTCAAAAAAGCATTAAATTACATGCAAGTCGAACCTGGAAAGCCGATGACTGAAATCGCTGTGGACATAGTTTTCGTCGGCAGTTGTACTAATGGTCGACTTTCCGATATCAAAGAAATCGCCCGAATCCTGAGTGGCCGTCGGATTGCTGACGGTGTTCGAATGCTGGTGGTTCCAGGCTCTGAGCTCGTAAAGAGGGAAGCAGAAGATCGCGGCCTCGATAAGGTCATAACGGCCGCAGGCGCAGAGTGGCGCGAAGCAGGTTGCTCAATGTGTATTGCGATGAACGGTGACATAGTGAAACCGGGGCAACTTTGCGTCAGTACAAGCAATCGAAACTTCGAAGGCCGCCAAGGTGTCGGCGCCAGAACGGTATTAGCAAGCCCGGCAACCGCTGCCGCATCCGCTGTTACCGGTTATGTTTGCGACCCAAGGATCTTTTCATGAATCCCGTCAGACGAATTCAAGGACGGACTGTGGTTCTGCCCAACCGAGACATCGACACGGATCAAATTATCGCTGCTAGGTATCTCACAACAACGACTAAAGAAGGCCTTGGGCAACACGCTTTTCACGACCTTCGATTTGACAAGGATGGTAATGAAAACCCCGATTGCATATTGAATCAGCCGGCTGCGGTAGGATGTTCCATCTTAATTAGCGGCAATAATTTCGGTTGTGGCTCCTCTCGTGAGCATGCCCCATGGGCGCTGCTGGATTATGGCTTTGAGGCTGTAATTTCAACCGAGATAGCCGATATTTTTTGTAATAACTCCCTTAAGAACGGCCTGGTGGCGATTGTAATTGATGCCCAAACGCACGAATGGCTGATTCAGAACCCGGGCAGCGAAATTGGAATTGATATCGCAGCTGGGACCGTTACGCTTTCAGGTGGTCGATCGGTCGATTTTGCGATGGATAGTTTTGCACGTCATTGCTTACTTGAGGGAATTGACCAACTGGGTTTCTTGCAACAGCAGTCAGCCGCCATCGAAGCATTCGAGGAAAAACGAAATTGAAAGCCCAAATCACTCTATTGCCGGGAGACGGTATTGGCCCGGAAGTAACGGATAGCGCGCGAAACGTTCTTGATTCTGTTGCATCAAAATTTGGTCACGAATTTGTATACGATAGCCAGCTCATTGGTGGCGCAGCTATCGATACAGAGGGTAATCCCTTGCCGTCAGCAACCATCACGAGTTGCAAGAATGCTGACGCAGTATTCCTGGGCGCAGTCGGCGGACCAAAATGGTCCGACCCGAACGCGACAGTTCGACCGGAACAAGGCCTGCTCGGCATTCGTTCTGTTTTGGGCGTTTACGCAAATATTCGGCCAGTAAAAATCTATTCTGAGCTTGTTGAAGCTTCCCCGCTTAAGCCCGAGATTCTTGAAGGCGTCGACATGATTGTCGTAAGAGAGCTTACTGGCGGCATCTACTTCGGCGAAAAAACTCGCGATGCAACTTCTGCAAGTGATCTTTGCACCTACACGGTGGCCGAAGTAGAACGAATCGTAAGGGTCGCAGCAAGACTCGCGTCTGGACGTCAAGGTAAGTTGTGTTCGGTCGATAAAGCCAATGTATTAGAGACATCGCGCCTGTGGCGAGATGTGACAGACCGGTTGATGGCGGCCGAATACCCTGAAATCGAAGTTGAGACATTGCTGGTGGATGCGGCCGCGATGCATCTTCTGAGTAGACCGTCGGAATTCGACGTGATTGTTACTGAGAATATGTTCGGTGATATCCTGACTGATGAAGCCTCAATGTTGGCAGGATCGCTTGGAATGCTACCCTCCGCGTCGCTGGGCGACAGCAAGGTCGGACTTTACGAGCCTATCCATGGATCGGCGCCCGATATCGCTGGACGGGGTCTCGCAAATCCCTGTGCGTCAATCGCCAGCGTTGCACTGCTCTTACGCCATAGCCTCGGACTGGAGCAAGAAGCAACGGCCGTTGAGCGCGCTATCGCACGCGCAATCGGTGCTGGAGCGAGAACTGCCGACATCGCCTCAGACGGCGAATCACGTGTCTCCACGAGCGAGATGACGGCGGAGATCGTGCACAGTCTGAACTAGGCGTAAGCGGCCGCTAAGGGCGGCTGTATTTCAGATGCTTTTGCTGCCGTAAGAGCTGACAACAGGTCGTCAATCAAATCCTCGCTGCTCTCGATACCCACTGACAGTCGAATCAGGTTTTGCCCGATGCCCGCGATCGCCAGTGCTTCCTCACTGACTGGTGCGTGCGTCATTGTGGCAGGGTGGCAGACGAGACTCTCGACTCCACCGAGCGATTCTGCCAACGAGAAGTACTTAAGGCCTTCTACGAAGGCGCGAATTACCTCTTGCCCACCATCAAGCTCAAAACTCACCATTCCGCCAAATCCACGCTGCTGACGTTTGGCAATATCATGACCTGGGTGAGATTCGAGACCAGGGTAGTAAACACGGTTAACCTGTTCATGATCATTCAGAACATTGGCAATCAGGCTGGCATTTTCCTCATGCTGCCGAATTCGAGGATGCAATGTACGAATGCCGCGCAGCGTTAGAAAGCTGTCAAAAGGCGCTCCTGTGACCCCAATACAATTGGCCCAGTAGGCTATTTTCTCGGCGAGTTCATCAGTCGCCGCTATCAGGCAGCCACCGACCACATCGCTGTGCCCATTTAAATACTTGGTGGTTGAGTGAATCACCAGATCAGCGCCAAACTCGATCGGGTTTTGCAGGGCTGGTGAAAGAAAGGTGTTGTCGACTGCGAAAAGAGCACCCACGTCGCCCGCAACAGCAGCGATTTTTTCAATATCGACAATTCGAAGTAGTGGATTGGACGGTGTTTCGGAGAGAACTATTTTTGGCCGGCACTGACAGGCATTGAAGAGCGCTTGCTCGTCAGTCTGATCCACGAAAATGACCTTGTACAGCCCCCTTTTCGATTGTTGCTCGAATAATCTATACGCACCACCGTAACAGTCATGCGGTGCAATGATCGTGTCGCCTGGCTCAAGGAGTTGCGTCAGCAGCGTAAGTGCTGCCATGCCCGATGACGTCACTACAGCGCCCGCCCCGCCTTCCAGTTCTGCCATAGCATCCGCCAGCGCGTCACGCGTCGGATTGCCTGAGCGGGTGTAGTCATATTCCCGCTTTTCGCCAAATCCAGCGAAAGTAAAATTGGATGATAAGTGTAATGGCGGCACGACCGCGCCGTGCTGTGTGTCCGATTCCATGGACGCACGTACCGCTCTCGTCGCTTTGCTTGCCGGGGTGGTCATTTGGGTCTTCACTTTAAGCTCCGTAGCTAATCAAACTTGCTCATCGGAACCCTGCGAAGCCCGCAAGGGAGGGGTACTGCCCTTCTCCCGCGGACGGGATGTTGCAGTTACCCTCATCATTCGATGCCCTCAAAAAACTGAGTAGAGCATCGCAGGAGTTGGCACCTTTTCAGAATGGTTAGTTCTGAAGGTTGCCCCGGAGTCGTCGGGCCTATCCCTCGACCGGTCTCGATGAGTAGCAGCAATCTTAGGCGCGTCAGTTACTCGAGGTCAAGGACTTGTTAATCTTTTTTATTTGTGCCGCTTGAAACTGCCTTCTGAGTCCTTGCTATCGATCGCTGATTGTATTAGTGTACTATCACGTTAATACATTGGTACAGACATGAAGCCCAATCGAAACGAATCGGATCACCAGCAGCAGCGTGCCGAAGAGGCCCTTTTTAAAGCGATGGCGGTCTTGCAGAGCACCAAAGAGGTTCGAATTTTCCTCAAAGATCTATGCACGCCCGCTGAACTGCAGGCTTTGGTCGATCGATGGCAAGTCGTCGAATACCTTCAGAAAGAACTACCCTATAGAAAAATCCATGACCTTACGGGCGTTAGCGTTACCACGATCGGACGGGTCGCACGTTGCCTCGCGGACGGTGCCGGCGGCTACCGTGCGGCGATAGACATAATTTCTCACTAAAGGAACCTCAATGGAATACTCCGAGCAACGCATTAAAATTGCGGTTCAAAAATCCGGGCGCCTAACAGACCACTCAATTGATCTTTTGGAGCGATGTGGCCTGAAAGTCACTAGGAGCAAAGACAAGCTAATTTGCTATGGCGAAAATATGCCGATCGACCTACTTCTGGTGAGGGATGACGACATTCCGGGGTTGGTTAGTGATGATGTCTGTGATCTCGGTATCGTCGGCCTGAACGTCGTTGAGGAAAAACGACTTAAGTTGGAGCAAGAAGGCTCCAAGGGTATGTTCAAACATATTTTCGAGCTGGAGTTTGGCCAATGCAGGCTTTCAATTGCAGCACCGGAGAACGTCCAATACAATGGTCCGAAATCATTAGAAAATACAAGAATTGCAACTAGTTACGTTAGTTTATTGACAGACTACCTTAAT
>Ga0308019_10000152_pt1 | contig 42281 bp, 26 predicted proteins | sample Neamet284_FD_203135 | JGI IMG/M metagenome (GOLD analysis project Ga0308019, IMG submission 203135) | Marine microbial communities from water near the shore, Antarctic Ocean - #284 | ecosystem: Environmental > Aquatic > Marine > Unclassified | place: Southern Ocean | collected 2014-10-01
ATTCATTTTGAGATTCCATCTGTTGGTGCTACAGCTAATATTGCAATGGCTGCTGTACTAGCTGAAGGTACAACGCAAATATCAAATGCTGCGATTGAACCACACATCGTTCAATTATGTGAAGTGCTAAATAATATGGGTGCTAGTATAGAAGGTATTGGGGGAACTAATCTCATAATACATGGAGTTAAAAGTTTGAGTCCTGTAAGCATAACTACTATCCCTGATATGATAGAAGCTGGAACTTTTTTAATGGCTGGTGCGACACTTGGAAATATTACTTTAAACCATGTAGATCCATCTCACTTAACAATAGTTTTACAAAAGTTAAAACAAGCAGGATGTGAACTAAAAATTAAGGATGATTCTATTACGATTAATAAATGTAATGAATTACAAGCAGTTGATATATCTACTGATGTTCACCCTGGTTTTCCTACTGATCTTCAGGCGCAGTGGGTTGCTCTCATGGCCGTCGCGAATGGTTCAAGTAATATAACGGATATTATCTACCAAGATCGATTTGCTCATGTCCCCGAATTAAATCGATTGGGAGCCAATATTTCACTTACAAATAATATAGCGCATGTTCGCGGAGTAAAAAGATTAAAAGGAGCTGAAGTTATGTCGACTGATATTAGAGCTAGCGCTTCTTTAGTTATTGCTTCCTTAATTGCTGAGGGGCGATCCGATATTAGTAGAATATATCATATTGATCGTGGATATGAAAAAATTGAAGAAAAGTTTAAAGCGCTTGGTGCAGAAATACATAGAGAAAGTGAATAAATAAAAGAATGGTAATCAGTTGTTTTTTATAATTAAGATTTACGCTTTTACTGGAAAGGATTCTTTATGCTCATTGTTATAATTGGAGTTGGGGAGGTAGGTTTTCACGTTGCAAAAGCGTTAAGTCAAGAAGATCATGACATTGTTGTTATGGACCTTGATCCAGCAAAATGTAGACGTGCCACAGAAAGCTTAGATGTTATTGTAGTGGAAGGTAATGGTGCGAGTCCACGAAATCTTTTAGCAGCCAATGTTCAAGATGCTGATTATGTATTGTGTCTGACTCGGGTTGATGAGGTTAATCTTATTGCCTCGCAACAAGCACATGAACTTGGAGCTAAAAAAATAATTGCACGGCTTAGAAATCAACAGTATACCACTAGAGATTCAATCATTAAACCGGAAAAATTTGGTATTGATTTGGTTATTCATCCAGAAAAAGAAGCTTGTAAGGAGATTGTTCAATTGGTCCGTCATTCTTATGCAACACAAGTGATGGATTTTGAAGGTGGAAGAGTCCAAATGATAGGAATTCGTCTAGATGAAAATTCTCCAATCGTTGGTAAATCAGTAAGAGAAATATGTGAAGAAGAAAAAGATTTTAAGTTTGGTATTATTACTGTTTTAAGAGATGGTGAATCCCATGTTCCTTGGTCCGATTATATTTTTAAATTCAAGGATACTGCATATTTTATTGTAAAAACAAAATGGTTAGAATCATTAATGCATCTATTAGGGAAAGAAGCAACTCCAACAAATTCTATTATTATTTTAGGTGGGAGTAAAATGGGACGAAGTCTTGCAGAAGAACTAGAAAAAGAAATGACAGTAAGATTAATAGAAAGTAAAAGAGATAAGGCAGAATGGCTAGCATCCCATGTAAAAGATACAATGATTATTCATGGTGATGGAACAGATGTTGAACTACTTAAGTCAGAAAACATTCAAGATGCTGACAGTTTTATTGCAGTAACTGAAAGTGAGCAAACTAACTTACTTTCAGGTATGTTAGCTCATCATTTAGGTGTTAAACAATCTGTGATTCATGTAAGTACAACAGAATATATGCCTATTCTTCAAGAAATTGGTGTTGGGGCAGTATTAAGTAAAAACATGTCAACAGTTAATTCAATCCTTCGCTTTATTGCAAGCGATGAAACTGAAACATCGGTTATGACCTTTGATGAAATTGATGTTGAAGTCATAGAATTTCATCCTGAACCTGGGAGTAAGGTTACAAAGTTACCCTTAGAGGAAATTAATTTTCCAGAAGATAGTATAGTTGGGATGACAAATCATCACGGGACCCTTTCAATTGCTAGAGGCTCAACTCAATTATCTGATGAAGACACCGTGCTAGTATTTGCAAAATCAAAAGCAGTGCCAAAACTAAAACATCTCTTTGAGGCATAATTGAATATAAAAACTATATTAAATATTCTAGCAGCAATGTTAGTTATTACTGGTTTTTTTATGCTTTTTCCAGCGCTAATAGCATTTAGCTATGGAGAATCGGATTTATATGGCCACCTGATATCATCTTTAATTTGTGTTTTATTAGGATTACCTTTTTGGGTTTTTACTCGTAAAAGTAAAACATTAAATAGTAAAGATGGATTTGCAATTGTGAGCTTTGCCTGGATTACTGTTGCATTAGCTGGTTCATTGCCATTCTATATAACTGGAGTTATTCCAAATTTTACTGATGCTTGGTTTGAAGCTATGTCTGGTGTAACTACAACTGGAGCTACAATTATTGGAAATCCAGCTACCCTTCCACATCTTATTAATGGAATTGAAAGTATGCCGCATGGAGTGCTTTTTTGGAGATCTTTTTTGCAGTGGATAGGTGGTATGGGTATTATTGTATTTACTATTGCCATTTTGCCATTATTAGGTGTGGGTGGTGTTCAACTTTTTAAAGCTGAAGTGCCTGGACCAGTTGCTGATAAAATTAAACCCAGAGTTAAAGAAACAGCAAAAATATTATGGATGGTTTACATAGGTTTTACATTCTTACAATTTTTACTTTTAGGTTTTGCAGGAATGCCTTGGTTTGATTCTATTTGTCATGCATTCACTACAATGCCAACAGGTGGATTTAGCACTCAAAATGCAAGTATAGCTTCTTACTCTAATCCTATAATTCATTATATAATAATTTTTTTCATGTTTATTGCTGGAGTCAATTTCACACTTCATTTTCGCGCAATCACTGGAAACTATAAATCCTATTTTAAGGATTATGAATTCAAAATTTATTTCTTAATTCTTTTTGTTGCGACGATGCTTATATTTTTGAATATAGCCTATTCAAATTCAGATTGGTCTCATAACAATTTTCTAATATCATTATTCCAATCTTTAGCATTGATGACTGGGACTGGTTATGCCAATGCTAATTATACACTTTGGCCATATTTCAGTCAACTGTTACTTTTCTTTATGATGTTTTTTGGGGCAATGGGTGGCTCAACAAGTGGTGGTATGAAAGTTGCCAGAGTAATATTATTAATTAAATATGCAGCTACTGAAACACGTAGAATGTTGCATTCAAGGGCTATTATTCCTATTAGAATTGGTGATAGAACTATTAGTGATGATGTGATTCGTAATACATTGGGCTTTTTTTTAATATATCTTTCATTCTTTGTTTTGACTGCCTTGGTTTTAACTGCTTTAAATTATGATTTCACATCTTCTTTAAGTGTAGCTGCATCAGCAATAGGAAATGTTGGGCCTGCTTTTGGAGCTTTTGGTCCCACAGATAATTATGCGTTATTACATCCTATTGGTAAATGGATGTTGACTTTTTGTATGTTATTAGGTCGCCTCGAAATTTTTACAATTATGGTATTATTTAGTCGAACTTTTTGGAGATAGTTAAATGTCACATATATTAACTGAAATGAATGATCAAATAGCTTGGGTTACCATTGATCGGCCAGAAGCTCTTAATGCTATGAATTCAACAGTTATTGCTGAACTTGAAGAAGCTATCGTGTCTTGCATAAATAATTCTTCTGTGGGTGTTATTATTTTGACTGGCTCAGGTGAAAAATCATTTGTTGCAGGTGCAGATATAAAAACTATGCAACTAATGGGGTCCGATGAAGCTTTGACGTTTGGAAAAGCTGGCCAGCAATTGACAGTAACAATTGAGAACTCCTCAAAACCCATTATAGCAGCAGTAAATGGTTTTGCTCTAGGGGGAGGGTGTGAGATTAGTCTTGCTTGCCATATAAGAGTAGCTAGTGAAACAGCTAAGTTTGCTCAACCAGAAGTTCTATTAGGTATTTTACCCGGTTGGGGAGGAACACAGCGGTTACCAAAGTTAGTAGGAATGGGTATTGCAAATGAGATCATTACAACTGGAAGAATGATTAATGCTATAGAAGCTAAAGAAATTGGATTGGCAAATCACGTTGTACCTCTTGAAGAATTAAGAGAAAAATGTGAAGAAATAGCAATGCAAATATTAAAGAATGGGCCCAATGCAATTGCTAAATCTTTAGAATGCATTCGAAATGGAGTGGGGCTGACAACTAAAGAAGGTTTAGAGATGGAAGTAAATAATTTTAGTAATTTATTCAACACTGAAGAAACAAAAGAAGGATTATCGGCGTTTGTTGAAAAACGTAATCCTAATTTTAGAAAATAAATATGGATACAAAACATAAATCTCCATCTATAATTGATTCTTTAATTCCCATAATTTTACTAATTATAATGTTATCCTTATCAGTATACCTTTACGGAGATGATTCATCTTATGGTGCTAACCAAATTGCATTAATTCTTGGCGCATCAGTTGCAGCATTAATTGGTATGAAAAATGGATTTACATGGAAAGAGATGGAAGCGGGCATCATAAAAGGTATTTCCATGGGTATGGGTGCTATTTTAATTCTTTTGGCTGTAGGTGCACTTATTGGAACGTGGATTATGTCAGGTACAGTACCAGCAATGATATATTATGGTTTAAAAATATTATCACCTTCAATATTTTATTTCGCAGCTTGTATAATTTGTGCCCTTTCAGCTATAAGTATAGGTAGCTCATGGACAGTGGCAGGTACGCTGGGTGTTGCTTTAATAGGAATATCATTAGGCTTAGGCCTTTCACCTGAGATTACAGCAGGTGCAATAATTTCAGGTGCATATTTTGGCGATAAAATGTCCCCTCTATCAGATACTACAAACTTAGCTCCCGCAATTGCTGGCACGGATCTTTTTACCCATATTAGACATATGATATGGACAACAGGTCCAAGTTTATTAATTGCATTAATACTATTTTTGATTCTTGGTTTTCAACCAACATCAGATGGTGATACAGCAGGATTGACAATCATTCAAGATACAATCACCAGTTCATTTAATATTAGTATACTTTCTTTTATACCTTTAATTGTGGTATTTGTTTTAGCGTACAAGAAAGTACCTGCTTTCCCAACGGTACTAATTGGCGCCTTACTTGGAGGCCTATTTGCTGTATTACTTCAACCTCAAGTTATTTCTAATTTTGTTAATAAGCCTGAACTCTCGAAAGGTTTGACGATGCTTTCGGGTGTTTGGACAGCGCTTCATTCAGGGTTTTCATTTAATAGTGGAGTTGAGGTTGTAGACTCATTATTAACTAGAGGTGGTATGTCAAGCATGCTCAATACTATTTGGCTTGTGATATGTGCTTTAACTTATGGTGCAGTCTTAGAAACAACCGGGTTACTAAATGTAATTGTTAAATTTTTACTGACTTTTACAAAATCAACTGGTTCATTAATTGTAACAACAATTGCTACGTGTATTGGCGTAAACATTATTACCGCAGATCAATACATTTCAATTGTTCTTCCAGGCAGAATGTATAAAGCAGAGTTTGCAAGACGGAATCTTGCTCCAAAAAATTTATCTCGAACACTTGAAGATGCGGGGACGATTACGTCGCCATTGATTCCTTGGAATACTTGTGGTGCCTATATGTCTGCATCTTTAGGTATAGCAACCTTTGCATACTTGCCTTTTTGTTTTTTTAACTTAATCAACCCTATTGTTGCAATTATCTATGGGATCTTTAATATAAAAATTGAAAAAATTGATGAGAGCAAATCTTGATAAGATGCTATTTGATTTAAAAATATGAGTAAGAATGAAAAACTGACAGATAAAGAAATTTTAGCGCATTATATTAAAATGGGTGAAGCTTTGTCTGAAATGTTTAAGCCAAACTTAGAAGTCATTATCCATGATTTAAGATTTCCAGAGCATTCTATTATTGCTATTTTTAATAGTCAAGTCACTGGTCGAAAAGTTGGTGAGGGTACTTCTGACCTAGGTTATAAAAAAGTTGAAGGAAAAGTACCTGATAAAGTTATTAATTATAAAAATAAAAGCCCGGATGGAAAACCTTTGAAGTCATCATCTTTAACTATTCGTAACTCGACTAATCAAATTATTGGTTCGTTAGGTTTGAACTTTGATATCACTATTTTTGAAGAATTTGGAAGAGCCCTATCTTATTTTACTGGTACAGAGAATAATCCAATCACTAACGATTCTGAAGTATTTTTTTATGGTAGCACAAAAGAAGAAATTGGTATAGCGATAAAGCATTATCGCACATCAAACGGCCTAACTAATAATGAACTTTCTAAAAATGAGAAATACGATGTAATTGAGTTTTTGATTAAGGCAGGTCACTTAAATAAGCGTGGAGCTGTCCCTATTATTAGTGATTCCCTTGCGATTACACGTCCAACTGTATACAAGTATATTAAAGAAGTAAAGAAAAAGTTTAGTTTGTAAATTTTTTATTTAATTTTTTGTTAAATTTTTTATTGATTATAAAATTTTAAGACCATAACCTATATAGTTATATTTGTATATTAATATTTATTCTTAGTAGTTATTAGTCAATATGTTAAAATGGAGCATAAACATATGAAATCATCACTTAAAACACTTTTCCTATTTACCTTTATGTTAGGGTTGGTAAGTGCACAAATATCTGGTACAGTAACTGATGAAAGCGGAAATGCTTTAGTCGGTGCAAATGTTGTTGTTACGGGTACATCTTATGGTGCTGCCGCAGCAAGCGATGGTTCCTATAATATTGATATCTCTGATCTTTCTGGTCAGACATCAGTTTCATTGACAGCTACTTATATAGGATTTAAGACTCAAACTTCTGATGTTGATATTTCATCAGGTAATGCCACAGCAAATTTTTCTTTAGCAGTTGATGCTATTGGCTTGAAAGCTATATCAGTAACTGCTCTTGGTTTTGAAGCTAATCGAGATAAGCAGGGCTCAACAAGCGCATCCGTTACACCTGCTGATATGACAAGATCTGGTGAAGCTTTAATCGCAAATACTTTAGCGTCTAAAGCATCAAATGTGATTGTTAATTCTGTTAGTGGTGATGCTGGAGCAGGTACGTCTATTAAGATTAGAGGATCAAACACTATTTCAGGTGCAAGTCAACCGCTTATTGTTGTGGATGGTATGCCTATTAATAATTCTCAGATATATGGTAATTCAAGTCGTTTTGGTGGAGTTTCTCAGCAATCTAGACTAAATGATCTCAATGCAAATGATATTAAATCAGTTGAAGTTCTTAAAGGTGCTTCTGCCGCTTCTCTATGGGGATCTAAAGCTGCTAACGGTGTGATTGTGATCACGACAAAAGATGGCTCGTCGGGTAAAATGAAAATGAATTATAAACGGACTCAATCTTACGATGTCATTCATGATCGACTTGAAATGCAGACAACTTATGGTCAAGGAAGAAGTGGGAAATGGGGTGTGTATGCAGAATCTTGGGGAGATAAGATAGCTGATCGCTCTGGTGCTGCTGATGAAGTAGACAAAAGTAAGCCATATTTTGTATCAGAAGATGGTGAGTTTACGCAGTATACCATTACAGCTAAAAATTCTAAAGAAACATATGTAGATAAAAACTTTGAGCAAGTATTTAGAACTGGTAAATATGTTCAAGACGATTTCCAAATTTCTGGTGGTGATAATACTAAGACTTATTTATTTAGTTATAGTCGTTTAAATCAGGATGGAATTATTCGTAATTCGTATTATGATCGTGACAATATTCGTTTGAATACAAAATTTAGACTTTCTCCAAAGGTCTCTATGTCTTCTAAAGTTGGATATACTTATTCAAGTTCAAATCGCCTTCAAAGAGGTTCTAATGTTTCTGGTGTTATGCTAGGCTTTTTAAGAACACCTGCTGATTTTGATAACGAATATTACAAAGGAAGTTATTGGAGTGGTGGCACAGAGAACTCAGGTAGGCATCGTGCATATAGAAGATATGTTGGTGGCTCTAGTACTAATCCAATTTATAATAATCCAGGTTGGACGATTAATGAGCAGAAGAACACTACTCGTGTTAATCGTATACTTATGTCAAATGAGTTAACATATCAGCCTTTTGAAGGAACTGATGTTGTTTTACGTCAAGGTCTAGATACTTTTACAGATAATAGAGAAAGCTATTATCCAATTGGTACCGCTGGATCGGCTAGAAATTCTGGTGCTTTTGATTTAGCACGTATTACTAATCGTGAGACTAACTATGATATTATAGCTCGTCAAAACTTAGAATTAAGCTCTGCAATATCCATGGTGGCAACTGCCGGATTTAATACCAATGATAGAGTATATAGTAGATCATCGTCATACATTGATGGATTTTTGGTTAATTCTGATAAGTTTACCACAAACTTAAATACTGCTTCTGAAGCCTCATCTGTGGATAATGGTAGATTATTCTTGCGCTCTAATAGATTTTATGGCGTCTTATCAGTGGATGCTCTAGATCAAATTTTTATTAATTTATCACTTGCTAATGAGCAACACTCGACAATTAGTGATGCTTATAGCTACCCAGCAATGGACATTGCTTATCAAGCAACTGATATGGTAAGTGCGTTTGCACCATTTGTGAGTTTTGCAAAGCTAAGACTTGCCTGGGGACAAGTGGGTGTAAGACCTGGAGCACACGCATTTGAAACTTTAGCAGAAAGTGGTTTTGGTTATTCTGCATACAGTGACCCTGTATCTGTAGGGCAGTGGGGTGGTGGATATCGCGTAGATAATAACAAAGGGAACGATAAGCTTAAGCCTGAAATTAAAACTGAAACTGAGTTTGGTACTGATCTGCGCCTTTTCGATGATAAGTTTTCTATTGGCTTTACCTATTACTCAAATGAAATTAATGATATGTTGATCAGTCGAACACTTTCACCAACTTCTGGATATTCATCTCAGTATGCAAATGCTGCTAGCATGACGAACAAAGGCATAGAAATAGATGGTTCCTGGAATGTTATGAATAATCAAAGCTCATCACTAGAGCTTAATTTTAATTGGGCTACCAATGAAAACCTTGTTGAAAGTCTCGCGGGTACGAAAGTGTTAAACTTAGCAGTTGGAAATGTTACATCTGTGGCTTTAGCACCTACAACAGATGCAAATGGAAATGTTACGAAGTATCCTATCGGAACTCTTTGGGGAACTGGTTCTCAAACTGAAAATGGTAAGTGGGATGGAAAGCTTATCCTTGATAGTAATGGTTTTCCTCAACTTACTACATCGCTAATAGCTCTTGGTAACCCTAATCCAGATTGGAGAGGTACTGTTGGAGTAAATGCTCGATGGAATAATTTTTCTTTCAATATGTTATTTGAGCATTCTCAAGGTGGACGTTATGCACCTCGAACTCAGTGGGTACTAAGAAGATTTGGTACTACAACAGAAACTGATAATGAAGTAACTCTAGCTACAGACCTAAAGAATATAAAAGGAAGTACTATTCCTGCTGGTACCACTGTTCGTGGATTCGTTCATGACTTTGGTGGTGGCGATGTATTGCTTGATGAAGTATGGTTTCGTCAATCTATCGGTGGTGGATTTGGAAATAACCAAGCTTATAACTTTGCAACAAAAGATGCAACTTTCTCTCGTATAAGAGAACTTTCTCTTGCGTATTCTATGAATAACGCAGCACTTGCTTCTACCGGTTTAAGTAATATAACGGTCACAGCAACAGCGAGGAACCTCTTTGCTTGGTATAAGGAGCTTAAAGGTGTTGACCCAGGTGTTCATGTTGGCGGAATTCAAACCGGAAGTGGCTTGGATTACTTTGCTAATCCAACGACTAAGTCCTTTTTGTTCTCATTATCTGCAAACTTTTAAGAGGAGGGAATTAAAATGAAAATTAATTTAAAAGGTATTATTACTATGAAAAAGTTTATTGCGCCCCTTACGGTGGTTGCCTTAACCATGACATCTTGTGAAATTGATAAGTCAATTAATGATAATCCAAATGACATAACATTGTCTGATGTAGATGCAAGACTCTTTTTAAATGGAGCAATGCTAGCAAATACAACGGTTCAAGTAAGTCACTTAAATAGAATAACTGGAATGTATTCTGGTCAATTAATTGGGTTTACGTCGTTGTATTCTAATATTTATGGTTACGCGCTAACCTCTGATGAGTCCAATGATGAGTGGAATGCTGCTTACATTGGTGCTACAACAAATCTTAGGCATATTCGGACAGCTGCACCAGATGATAAGTTGCTTGTAGGTATATCTAAAGTAGTTGAAGCTAACGCTATTGGAACAATGGCGATTTTAATGGGTGATGTACCTTATGCTGAAATTAGTGGAGAAATCGAAGACCCTGCTTTTGATAGTCAGAAAACTGTTCTTGCCTCGTTATCTGCTTTATTAGATGATGCGATTTCGGATTTAAATGCAGCCTCAACCCGCAATGAATCATTTGATATTATCTTTAATGGAGATAAAGATAAATGGATTGCGGCGGCTTATACACTTAAAGCTCGATATGCTTTTGTTCAAAGCGATTATGCTGCAGCTTTAACTGCAGCAAATAATGGTATTTCATCATCGGCAGGTGATATGTTGTATAAACCTAGAGGTGATGCTTCCATTAATCAGGGTGATAAGAACTTATTTTACACTATTCTTGCTGGTTCAAGAACTGGAGACCTTGGGAATGCTGGTAGTTATCTTATGAAGATGCTTAACCCCGCTGAATCTGTTTATCGTGGAAATGCTAAGACAAATGAATTAGCGAGACATAACTATTACATGATTGATGAAACATCGGCATCTGGAAATACTGGTGTTGCAGCTCAAATGGAGCCACAACCTATTGCGACGTTTGCGGAGAATCATCTCATTATAACAGAAGCTTCTGCAAGAAGTAGTTTTGCTTCTGGTTTAACTCAGTTGAATGCTTATAGAGCCTGGCTAACTGGTGGAGGTAGATTAAATACTGTTCATAACGATGCTGCTAATTATACCTACGATGCTTATGTTGAAGCAGATTTTGCTTCTGGTGGAATGGAGAATGCAGATGGAGTCACCAAAGAAATTGCACTTCTTAGAGAGATTGTTGAAGAAAGATATATCTCTGGATTTGGCTCATATATGCCATTTAATGATCACAGAAGATTACGTGGTGATGGTGAGACTAATTTGATAGTCCCTTTCCCTCTAAATAATGCTGCTGCATCAAAGCACGTCGAAAGAATACCTTATCCTCAAAGTGAAAAGAATGCGAACTCAAATGTTCCTGTGATTGCTGATTCAGAAGCTCTTTACACTAAAACTGAGGTTAATAAATAGTTTTTTTAAATAGAAAATAAAAGTTAAATAAAAAAAGCCTCCATTTGTAATGGGGGCTTTTTATTTTACAGTATAAATAATATGGTAAATCTTATGATTAAAGCACTAATTCTTATATCTGTAGTCTCATCTCTTTTTGGTCAAACTATAAAACCTGAATCTTTTGATCATTTAAAATTTAGAAACATTGGTCCTGCTGTTGCAGGTGGACGTATCCATGATGTAGAAGTTGTACCAGGCAAACCTGAAATTATGTTTATTGCTTCAGCCTCTGGTGGAATTTGGAAGTCTAATAGTAAAGGGACCATATGGAAACCTGTTTTTGATAATGAAGCAGTCTCAACATTTGGAGATCTTGCAATATCACAATCAAATCCAGACATCATCTATGCAGGTACAGGTGAACAACAAAATCGTCAAAGTACTTCTTGGGGAAATGGTATATATAAATCAACTGACCAGGGTGATTCTTGGACTTTAATTGGTTTAGAGGGAACACATCATATAGCCAGGGTTATCATTCATCCTAGTAATTCTGATATTGTTTATGTTGCGGCTTTAGGTAATTTGTGGAAGCCTTCAAAGGAAAGAGGTGTTTATAAGAGTACTAATGGTGGTCGTTCATGGAAGAAAATACTTTATATTAACAATGAGACTGGTATTGTTGATTTAGCAATAGATATAAATGATCCAAATATACTTTATGCCGCCTCTTATCAACGAATGAGAAAAACTTGGGGCTTTAATGGAGGTGGGTCAGGTAGTGGTATTTATAAAACAAAAGATGGTGGTTCATCGTGGAATCAAATATCTTCAGGTTTACCACTTGGAGACAAGGGTCGTATAGGACTGGCTACCTCTAAAACACGATCAAATATAATTTATGCAACTATAGAGCATGCTGATTCTAGTGGGTTTTATCGTAGTGCTAATGGTGGTCGTATATGGAAAAGGATGAATAAACTTAACCCGAGACCTATGTATTACAGTCATATTTTTGTTGATCCAAAAAATGATGACATAGTCTACCTTTTAGCAACGAATTTTTATCGCACAGAGAATCAAGGGAAAACATTCTATGAAATGCCAACAAGACCAACATATGATGTTGGCGTACATAGTGACCATCATACCTTATGGATAGATCCAAGTAACTCTAAGCATTTTTATTTAGCTGGCGATGCGGGTTTGCATGAGACATGGGATTATGGTAAATCATATAATCGATTAAACAATATCCCCATTGGTCAATTTTATGGAATTGGGGTCGATATGGATATGCCTTACAATATTTATGGTGGAATGCAAGACAATCACTCTTGGGTAGGCCCTAGTTCAACACGCCATTGGTTAGGAATTTTATCTGATGATTGGAGACAAATAGGCTTTGGCGATGGAATGTATCAGCAGCCAGCCCCTAATTCGAGTATTTTGTACAATGCTACTCAAAATGGGAATATAGTCCGAATTGATAGAGAAACGGGGAATATACAAGGGATAAAGCCTTTCTCAAGTGATCCTAAGGATAAGAACCGCTATGATTGGGTTACTCCTATAATGATTTCAAAACAGAGTCCAAATAGAATATATCTTGGAGGTAATCGATTATTTATCAGTAATGATGGAGGAGTCTCTTGGGATAAAACTAAAGATTTAACAAAAGCAATTAATAGAGATTCATTAAACATTATGGGTGTCCTTGGAGTCGATACTAAAATTTCACGAAATGATGGAACTTCATCCTATGGTGAAATTATTTCAATGGATGAGTCACCACTTTGGTTCAAGATCTTATGGGTAGGGACTGATGATGGAAATGTTCAAGTGTCTAAAAATGGTGGGCAAAACTGGAGTGAGGTGAGTCGGAATATTTATGGATTGCCTAGTGATTCTTATGTCAGTCGTGTGATTGCCTCAAAAAGTGATAGAGCTTCAGCTTATGTGACTTTTGATCGTCACAGAGATGGAGACTGGAACCCTTATATTTATCGAACTGATGATTACGGTCAAACTTGGCAGGATTTATCTGAAGGATTACCTTCAGGTTCAATTAATGTGATTTTAGAACATCCTGATAATCCTCAAGTTTTATTTTTAGGTACAGAGCATTCTCTATTCATATCGATGAATAGTGGTAATGATTGGGTGAAATTCAAATCAAATCTTCCAACTACTCTTTATGATGACATGGTCATCCATCCTAGAGAAAAAGATTTAGTACTAGGTACACACGGTAGAAGCTTTTGGGTCTTAGATGATACCAGTCCATTGGCGGAATGGTCAAAATCTTTGGATAAACCTGTGCATGTTTATTCTATTCGCCCAGCAACTTTATTTCATTATTGGAAAGACACTTCATATAGAGGACAAGAAGAGTGGACAGGTCCAAATCCCGACTTTGGAGCGATCATTAGTTTTATTGTTAATTCAAATGATAAAGAGGCCAGTGTTGAAATTAGTAAAAGAAGTAAAATTATTCGATCATATAAATTAAGTGTGACCCCAGGTAAAATTAATCGTTTTTCTTGGGACTTAAAACATTCGCCACCACCATTTGTAAATAATGAGAGAGAAACTCCAGGGTTAATAAAACCTAAGAAATCAGAGTTGTTACCAATTCCACCTCATAGTTTAGATCCGCAAGGGCCTCATGTTAGCCCTGGACTCTATACGGTAAAGGTAACGGTCGGTAATGAATCTCACTCGCAAAAAGTAAAGGTAAAAGCTGATCCTAAATTAAAGTTAAAAACAGGTGATTACGTTAGAAGAGAAGTCTTCCTTCTCAAATTACATAGTTTACATAAAAAAGTTTTTTCTTTGAATGAAAAATTGAAAGAAGAAGTCAACGCTTCGAGTGAAAGACTCAAAGATGATGATATAAAGTTAATTACACTTAAAGATCGTCAGAAAAAAGTAAATAGTATACGTTCAAACGCAATGCGCTTAGCTGGAGAGTTTCAAGGAGGAGGAGTTAAACAGGGTTCTTTCTTTCCGCCAACAGATACACATAAAGATAAATTTTCACAACTATTAACAGAGTGGAATGAAATAAAAGGTAAGCTATAAAATGAGTCAAATGGCACTTCATAAAAAACTTCTTGTAATTCTATTATGGGGAATATTTAGTTACCTCTTAAGTCAAATATTACTAGACGTAGAGATAACACGTAAAGGGCTTTTTATACTACTTTTATGTGCAGGTTTGTGGATGACTGAAATAGTTCCTTTGCCTGTTACTGCTTTACTGGTGCCAGTAATAGCTTATTTTATGGGAATCTTATCTCCAACAGAAGCTATGGCGCCATTCTCTAGTACTATTATATTTTTATTTATGGGTGGGTTTACTTTAGCAGCTCTATTAAACAAGCATGGTATTGATAGATGGTTGGCTGATAGAGTAACTACAATCTCAAATGGAAGGTTATGGGTCTCTATTATTGGTTTCTTTGCTGTTACTAGTTTTTTATCAATGTGGATGAGTAATACGGCAACAACGGCAATGATGATACCTATTGCAATAGCATTGGTGGATAAGCAATACCCAAGAATGCGAACAATGATCATTCTGGGTACAGCTTACTCAGCTAATATTGGTGGAAATGGTACAGCGGTTGGTTCTCCACCTAACGGATTAGCTGTTTCTGCATTAGATATAGACTTTTTTACGTGGTTCAAAGTAGGGTTTCCTACAGCACTAGTAATGTTTCCGCTAGTTATTTTTGCCTTATGGTTTGTTATTAGACCTGAGAAAGAAGCAAAAGTAAATAGATTAAGTGATCATGGATCTATGAAGTGGACTCCTGAAGCAAAAGGAACGATTGCTTTATTCTTTTTTACGGTAGTGTGTTGGATTTTCTCTAGTCAAATTGGTGGAAGTTTAGGCTTAAAGAATTTTGATAGAATGATTGCTATTTTAATAACGGCGCTAGCTCCAGCATTAAAACTTATTTCCTGGAAAGATCTAGAAAATAAAATAGGTTGGGGTATTCTCTTGCTATTTGGTGGCGGTTTATGTTTATCGGTTGTGTTAGGAAAAACAGGTACTTCGTTATGGCTAGCAACAGTATTAATTAATTCAATTTCTACCCCATGGATTATTATTATTTCCTGTATTGCATTAATGGTCTTTCTGACAGAGTTATCTTCCAATACAGGCTCAGCGGCTATTTTAATTCCTGTAATGATAGCTTTGTCAAATCAATTTGACCCAGCTGTGACCTATGCGCTTGTTTTCGGCGTTGGTTTAGCGGCAAACTGTGCATTTATGTTGCCAGTTGCTACTCCACCTAATGCTCTTGTTTATGGTACAGGATATATTGGTCAAAAAGATATGATCAAGACAGGCATGATATTAAATATATTTTCAATATTTATTGTTTACGCAATGGTCACCCTTTTGACTTAATGAATAAAATATTAAATCATGGAAGTTTATTTACGTTAGTTTTTTTATTATTTTTTCTTTTTATTGGTTGTGAAGATGCTAAAGAATTAAAAAGCGTCGATGTTGTAGTGCCAATAGATACAACAAAAGAAGAAGTCTTTCCTTTGCTTGGATATGATGGCCCTTATCAACCAGGCAATGTATACTATGGTAGAGAAAATTATATTGAATATTACGCAGGTAATCTACCGATTATTCTTTCAGCACCTCATGGTGGAAATTTAGTTCCAAATGAGATAAGTGATCGTACGTATGGGACTATAGTGACGGATCTTAATACGTATGAATTAACTAAAACGATAATGGATTCTATGTTCGCAAGGTTTGGTGCTAAGCCTCATGTAATCTTATCGAAGCTTAAGCGAACAAAATTAGATCCTAATAGAGATAGCCTGGAAGCTGCTCAAGAGAATAAATATGCACTTAGAGCTTGGCAGGAGTATCATTTTTACATAGAATCTGCAAAGAGAAAAGTGTCGTCAGATTTTGGTAGTGGATTGTTTCTAGATATTCACGGACACGGGCAAAACCCCGATGGTTTTTATGACCTCAGAAGTTGGTTAGGCTATTTATTAGCAGGAGATGATTTAGATCAAAGCGATGAAATATTAAACACCGTAACCTACCACAATAAGTCTAGTATAAAAGCTTGGGTAGACTCTTCTTCTTACTCTTTTATTGAAGTTCTTAGAGGTTCAAGTAGCTTTGGAGCTATCTTAGATAGTTTGGGTTTTAAATCTGTTCCAAGCATTAATGACCCTGGGCCAACAGGTATGCGTTATTTTTCAGGAGGTTATAATACAAAAAGGCATGGGTCTAGCGATGGGGGAACTATCAGTGCTATTCAACTTGAGCTCCCTAAGCCTGGGATAAGAGAAAGTCAGTCGACAAGATCTAATTTTTCGAAAATTATAACATCAGCAATATCAATATTTTATAAATATCACTTAAATAAAAGTATTAATAATTAATTATTAATACTTGAGATGAAAATCTCAGCCGCAGTGGGTGCCATATTATTATTAGAATGTCCAACACTCGGTACAGTTTGGAGTCTCCAATTAAAGCTTGTATTGAGTTGATTCGCCTTGTTTCTAGCTGTCTCATAGAAGTAATTGCCTCTTTCAAATCGATGAATCCCTTGTAACATCGCTTTTTCTGTCTTTCTTAAAGAGCTCGCATTTGGATTTATATCATTTTCACCTAAAAGTATTACGATAGGATAGGTAAATTTTTCTGTAAGTGTTTCTTCCTTAATTGGCGAATTTTTCAAACCGTAAGGAAAGTCTTCGTTGAAATCGATAGTCGTATACCATCCTGCATTAGCTGCAATTATTATTGAAGCATTCTTTGGCTCTGTATATAGAGCTAAGCGATGAACGTATTGTGAGCCAGCAGAATGGCCATAAAGACCATAGGTATTAACAGTCGTAACGCCTTCTTTGATTAAGTATGAAAAAATTTCTTCAATAAAATTAAATGACCATTTTGTAGAGTCAACTAACTCATTATCATTAAATATTCCACCAAGATGATAATCATCGGATTTAGGAAATTGAACTATATCTAATTCTGGGCAAACTACGAGAAAATTTAATTTTCGCGCTGATTCTACCCAGGCAAAGCAATAACCTCGAGCATCACGACTATTACCATGCATAACAAATAGAACAGGTATATCCTTCTTGAGACTGTCAGGAAGATAGGTATGTACATCAATGGGCTTATCCGCGAGTGGTGCATATTTATTATAAACAAACTTATTGTACCCAAAAGGAATGAGCTTTGATTCTATTTCTTTTTCACTTTCAATCATTTCATCTTCTGAGTCTGAGCAAGTAATTATTATTAGTGAAAATAAAAATAATATGTATTTAATATTTTTAAAGTGTAAAATATTTATCAATTTGTTAATATCCGCTTATTATGATTGTTTTATTATTATTAATTCATCTTAAAAATAAAGATAGAGTACAAGAATTGGAAAAGGAATAATGGTTAAAAGTAAAAAGAAATTTGTGGTTCTATGTCATGGTGCATTTAACTATATAAAAAATAAGACGGGTAATATGTTAATTCGTTATAGGCCTGATGAAGTTGTTGCTATTATTGATAATATGAAGGTAGGTGAAACTTCGCAATCTGAACTTGGGTATGGTGGTGATATACCAGTGGTTGAAAATTTTGAGTCTTGTCTCTCTACTCATCCTGATACTTTGGTTATCGGGAGTGCTTCGCAGGGAGGGTTTATAAGTGATGAATTTCGAAATGAGATTGTTAAAGCTATTAATAATGGTTGTGATGTAATAAATGGTATGCATCACTTTTTAAATGATGATGCAGAAATAAAATCTTTAGCAAAAGAAAATAATATAACTTTAACTGATCTTCGCAGAGCACCAGAGCCTGCTAATTTTCCTAAGGGTACATGGAAAGACCGTAAAATACCCGTATTGCTGATAGTTGGAACTGATTGTGATTCAGGAAAAATGACAACAGCTTGGGAAGTCACTCAACGATTAAAGGCTAAGGGTAAAAAAGTAGAATTTATAGGTACTGGCCAAACGGGCATCATGCTTAGCGGGTCGGGTGTACCAATTGATGCTGTTAAATCTGATTTTATGGCTGGTGAGATTGAGAAGCTCATAGATGAGGTTCCAAAGGATACAGATTTAGTTATTGTTGAAGGTCAAGGGTCGTTAACTAATCAGTATTACGCTGGTGTTACACTCGGTCTATTGCATGGAGCTATGCCTGACTATATGCTAATGACCCATGACCCAGGAAGACCCTTAGACGTAACTGACTATCCTATGTCCTCGATTGAAGAAGTAATGCAACTTCACTTAGATTTGATGAGAAACTTTAGAAAATCAAAATTTGTTGGAATAAATTTATTAACAGTTAGTTTTTCGGAAAAAGAGGCATTATCAGAGATTAATAAAGTTCAAAATCAATTTGGTATAGCGACAACAGATCTAATTAGATTTGGTGATGGCGAATTAATTAATTATTTGGAGGACTTAATATCATGAAACATAATTATTTATTTTTATTATTAATCTTATTTTTTAGCTGTACTCAGTCAATTAGTATATCTGAAGGCTTTTATATTGATTCTTTGAATAAGGTTGAGCGTTCGAATAAAGGTGTTGTTGTCGCAGCGCACCCTCTCGCATCTAAAGTGGGCGCCGAAATTCTTTCTAAAAATGGTAATGCTGTTGATGCAGCTGTAGCAGCAGCTTTTGCTTTATCTGTAGTTGAACCATCAATGAGTGGTATCGGTGGAAGGACTCAAATTCTTATTTATTCACCCGAGACTGGTTTCCATGGAATTGATGCGACTACAGCTGCGCCAAGTGATTATGACTATGAGAATGCTCCTAAAAAAAGATATGGATATCCTAGTATTGGTATCCCTGGAGTTGTGAAGGGACTAACTAAAGCATTGTCTAGCCATGGTTCATTAACTAGAGAAATTGTTATGGCACCAGCCATAAGGATTGCAAGTAAGGGACATGCTTTAATTGCTGGGGAGGCAATTCGTCAGTCAAATGTAAAAGAGCAATTGTTGGAATTTGAAGGTAGTCGCCAACATTTTTTGAATACTGATGGTAGTTCGAGGCTTCCAGGCCAGTGGGTTGTCCAAAAAGAATTAGCTAGCGTTTTGCAAGCAATATCAGATGAGGGACCTGATGTTTTTTATAGTGGGTGGGTTGCTGAAAAAATTGTTGAAGATAATATTGCCAATGGCGGAGTCCTTTCCATGAAGGCAATGAAAGAATACGAAGCTTTAGATGCGCATTTAGTAAAAGGGGATTATAGAGGCAATGAGATAACTGGCTTATGGATGCCATCATTTGGGGCTATTACAATAGAGGCCCTACAAATTCTAGAATCTTACAAGAGTGATCTTTCATCAAATCAAGATTGGGGAGAATCAATCTATCATTCTATTGAAAGAGCTTATTTAGATCGTCGTGAGCAAAATACATTAGAAGATGCTGAAAGACATACATCAAAGTCATGGGCTAATAAACGTGCATCTGAAATTCACAATGAACAGTCACATCTAGATGGGGAGAGACTGCCTGAGTCTTTTACGGCAGCAATGGGACATACAAGTCATTTAACTGTTGTAGATAAAGATGGAATGATAGTCGTGCTAACTCAAACCGTTGGTACAACCATGGGCTCTAAAGTGGCTACTCCTGGATTAGGCTTTGTGTATGCTCAAACTTTAGGGGGTTATTTAGGTGAAGTAAAAGCAGGGCAAAGAGCGGCTTCACATATATCACCAATAATTATTTCAAAAGATGGCCAACCATTTTTGGGTTTAGGCGCAGCCGGTGGATCACGTATTCCGTCCTCTATAGTCGCAGTAGTTAGTCGTATCATTGACCAAGGACATAGCTTGGAAAAAGCGATTAGATTGCCAAGAGTTCACCCAATAGAAAATGGTTTAGATATAGAGTTTGCTGGTTTTGAAGGCTTTACATTGTCTGATAGTGCATACTTTAGTTCGTTAGGCCATAAAGTGACAGTTCAAAGGCAAATTGGTCGCTTCGGACGTATCCATGCAGTAATAAAAGGTCTGAATGGTTCCGAGTGGATTGGTGTTGCGGACCCTGATTGGGAAGGAAGTGCAATGGCGCCACAGTAATTTTTACAAAATGATAAATTTTACACAGTTAATAAAAAGTGTAGTATCTACAATTATCTTGGATTTTAAGAATGGTTTATCTAATTTATAAATAATCACTTAAGTATTCTTATGGAGATTTTAAGTGTAAAAAGTTTGTCGTTTGTTTTAAAAAAGGGAGAGTATCTATGATTAATTCTAGAAAATTTATACAAGGATTTGTCTACACAATTATTTTTTTATTTAATTCATTATTGTTAGCTCAGGGATCTTTAACTGGAAATGTTACAGATTCTAGAAGTGGCGAGGGCCTTCCTGGTGCCAATATTTTAATTCAAGGTTTGGGTATAGGTACAACTTCAGAAGTTGATGGAAGTTTTGAGATTACAAATATTCCTGAAGGAGAACAATCTGTAGTTGTTAGTTATATAGGATATACTTCAATGACACAAAGTGTATCAGTGATGTCAGGTGAAACTGTGAATGTCAATTTTACACTAAAAAGTAGTCCTTTAGGTCTTGATGAAGTTTTTGTTACTGGTAATGCTGGTGGGGTAAGAAAAAGAGAAGTTGGTAACAGTGTTGGACAAATAAATATGTCAGATGTTGATCAACCTGTAGCTAATGTTGAAGAATTACTTTCTGCTAGAATTCCTGGCCTTAATTTTCAGAATTCTTCTGGAGCCTCTGGTGCTGGTGGTGTTATTCGTTTGAGAGGTAATTCGAGCGTTTCAATGAGTAATGCACCGTTAATTTATATTGATGGAATTCGTGTACGTTCAGATGCGTATCCAAAGAATGTTCCAGCAACGGGTTATTCTGGGAGGGGTCACAATACACTCTCAAGTCCTTTAAATGATATTAACCCAAATGATATTGAAAGAGTCGAGGTTATCAAAGGAGCTGCTGCGACCACTTTATATGGGACGGAAGCTGGTGGTGGTGTTATTCAAATTTTTACAAAAAAAGGTAGAGTTGGTGGAAGTGCAAAATGGGATTTTCAGGCTAATCATGGTAAAGCTGTATTGCAAGAATATGGTACTTCTGGAAGACCTTATATGGGTTTAGGCCCATTTGTTAAAGATGGTACAACAAAAAATTATTCTCTTTCAACTACTGGTGGAGGTTCTGATCTAAGATACTTTCTATCAGCTAACTGGGCAGATAATACTGGAGTTTTACCTGATTCATGGGATGATAGAATTAGTATTAGAGGAAATTTTGGTTTTAGTCCAAGTAAAAATCTTACAATAAATTATAATACGATGGTTTCTAAATCACGTAATCAAAATCCACCCCAAGGAAATAACGCTCATGGTTTAACCTTGAACGCTTATAGAGGTAGAGCTAGTTATTTTGGAACTGCCTGGGGCGATCCCAAGTTTAAAGAGGAGCTTGAGTTATTACTAGAGTATGATATAACCTCAGAGTTTACTCGATATACTACGGGTGGTGAAATGATTTGGAGTCCAATTGAAAATTTCACAAACACTTTTAAACTTGGTTACGATCGTTCACATGCTGACCATAGAAATTACAGACCCTATGGGTTTGTTCGTGCTAAATATGGTATTCTTGCTGACCTTGATTGGACAGGTGAGTTAATTAATTCAGAATATATTGGTAGTTACGATCTAGGCCTTGGTGATGATTTAAATTTAAATTTTTCTTTTGGTGGACAAAGAACTATATCTAAAGATCATAATATTACAGCTCATGGTGAGCAGTTACCACCAGGAGATGCAACGGTCTCGGGTGCGGCTGAGCAACAAGCGCGAGAATATAGAACCAAAATTATTAATGCTGGATATTTTGGACAAACGGTTGTGGGTTTTCAAGATAAATATTTTCTTACTTTAGGTATGCGCTTAGACGGATTCAGTGCTTTTGGTGAAGAAACTGGTTATCAAACCTTGCCAAAAGTAAGTGGCTCATATATTCTTTCTGATGAAAGTTTTTGGCCACAATCTTCTGTCTTAGGTACGATGAAATTACGTGCAGCTTGGGGGCAGTCTGGTAGAGCTCCGGGAGCCTTTGATGCAGTTAGAACTTGGAACCCTGTTGGTTGGGGTGGTCAAGTTGCTTTCTTTCCATTGAATGTGGGTAATCAAAATCTTGGTCCTGAGATTACTACAGAAACTGAATTTGGTTTTGATGCAACATTCTTTGATGATAAGGTAAGCGTAGAGTTTACATCCTATAATCAAAGAACTACAGATGCTCTTTTTAATGTAACGCAAACTCCTTCAATGGGATTTGGTGGTTCACAATTAGAGAATGTAGGAGAGCTTAGTAATAAAGGAATTGAATTAGCTGTTCAAGCTGAACTAATGAGAACCAATTCTTTTGGTCTTAGCGGTGGTTTTACACTTGCAACAAATAAAAGTGAAGTTCTTAGCTTAGGTGGCGCTGCGCCATTTAGCTCTGGTGGATGGATTACTGAAGGTGGACCGATTCCCGGTGTGATTGGAAGACATATTACTAATCCAAATGCTTTAGCCGATCCTATTTTTTCTGAGGGTGAAGGTGGAGCGATAAATCGTTATATGTATGGTCCAAACCTACCTACAGACGTATACAGTGGTTACCTTGAGTTAAGTCTTCCTAAGGGTATAAAAGTCTTTACGCGTGGTGAGTTTATGGGTGGACATTATATTCCCGATGGTGCAAGTAGTAATGTTGCTCGTCGTGGTGCATACACTGTATGTGATGAGATTATGGTAGGTGGAAAAAATGCATATGAGCTAGTGTCAGCAGGAACTGTAGATCAGTTAACGGCTAGACAAAGAGCCATGTGTACTCGAAGTATAGCAGGTGGATCAGGTAATATTTTTATATATGCAGGCGATTTTTTCAAGTTGAGAGATTTTACGGTCAGTGTTCCGGTACCTGTTAAAATTAGCGGTATTAATTCAATGATGGTAAAGTTCTCAGCTAAAAATGCTTTTAGATGGTTAAATGATGATTTCCCAGTATTTGACCCAGAGATGGTTGGCGGTGGAGGTCGTTTAACTGGTAGTAGCACTGCTGGTTATCACTCTTATCGTGGTATCTCAGAGCATATTCCTTCACCAGCAAGTTATACTCTTAGTTTAAGAGTAAGTTTCTAACCGAAAGTTTTTAAAAAGGAGAAAATAATGAAAAAATTAAATTTAATCGTATTTGGTTTGCTATTGTTTGGTTGTGATTTAGACGTTTCAAATCCAGGACCAGTACAGGATACTTTTTTAGCAACAGAAGCAGCGCAATCAGGTGTGGTGAATGGAACTGGTAGAAAGTTAGCAGAAGCAATGAATTATGTTGCTTATACCGGTGCAGCTGTTTCAAGAGAGATTACGCCTTCAGGATCAATTGGAAGTTTTGGCATATCTTTAAGACAACAAGAAGGTAATCTTGACGCCACTGAAACTGGTAGTCATTGGAATTTAGCAAGCTCAGCAAGATGGATGGCTGAGTCTGGATCTGTTCGAATGAAAGAGGTTTACGGTACAAATTCATCCTCGAATAGTAATTATGCTCAAATATTACTCTATGCTGGTTACGCAAATCGAATGATGGGTGAAAATTTTTGTTGTGCTGTCATTGATGGCGGTTCAGCTGAAGCTGGTACAGCTTATTTTGATCGCGCTGTGACTAACTTTACTGAAACCATTGCTGTTGCAGCTGCTTCAGGTGATGCAGATATTGCAACTGCAGCTAAAGCTGGTAGAGCTTCTGTGTATGCATCGCAAGCTAAATGGTCAGACGCTGTAAGTGATGCAAATGCTGTGCTTAGTGCTGGTGGAGATAACTTTAAATATGCAATACCTTACTTTACAACCAGTACAGAAGTTTATAATCGCATTTATTACGCGACTAGTGGCTTAGGTCCTTATCGAGCAGGAACAGTATGGCATACAGCCTATGAAGAATATTCTCAATCTGCAAATGATGCTCGAGTGGGCTTCACTTATACTGCAAAAGCAGGTGGTGCACCTTGGACACCTTATGGTGGAACAGAGACAGCTATTGAGTCTGGTGATGCTACTGTAAATGGAAAAATTATTCCTTGGCTTGTACAGCAAAAACATTCTAGTAGAGAGGCCGAAATTCGTCTTTCAAGTGCTCAGGAAATGTATTTAATTAAAGCCGAATCAGCATTATTAACTGGAAGTGTTGCAGATGCGGTAACTAACATAAATGCTGTTCGTACTCTAGCTGGCGTAGACCCTATTACAGCTGCAGATGCGACTGAAGGTTGGACTATGCTAAAAAGAGAGCGTGGAATTGAATTATGGTTAGAAGCTAGAAGGCTTGGTGATATGAGACGATGGAAAGCGACTTCAGCGCCAGGTGCTTACCATGTTTATGAAACCACTAATTGGGAAGGTACAGCCTATGCACCCGCATATTTATCTTTTCCAATTTCTCAAGGTGAAATGGATACCAATCCAAACATACCTTTGGGTGATGGTCGCCCTTTTTAATTAATACTTTTAATAGTTTAATAATAAAAAAGCTCACTCTTAATGTATTTAGAGTGAGCTTTTTTTTATCACTAAATACAAATAAACATGTATAGACGTCAGTTCGTAAATAACTATATAAAAGCTTTTCTTGGCGTATCTTTTTTTCCTGTAAATAATATATTAAGCCTGATAAATAAAAATTTATTTCTTCAAAGTAGTATCTTAATTAATAACCAAAGAATTAATCGGAACCTAGATAAGTTAAAATCTTTTGGTAAGAACAAAGATGGTGGTATAGATCGATTAGCTTTTTCTGATGCGGATAGAGATGCTAGAAAATATGTTATTAAATTAATGGAAGATGCTGGGTTAAGTGTAACTATTGATACTGCAGCAAATATTATTGGCAGAATGGATGGAAAAGAGAGCAAACTAAAGACCATAATGATTGGATCTCATATTGATTCAGTTATTAGAGGTGGTAATTATGATGGGCAGGTAGGATCATTGGGCGCAATAGAAGTTGTAAAAACAATGAATGAAAATAATATTCAACTTCGTCACCCAATTGAAGTCGTTATTTTTTCAAATGAAGAAGGTGGAAAGACGGGTAGTAGAGCAATGGCTAATCTCGTTGAGGATTTTGAATTAAATATAGTTACTGATAGTGGACACACGATTGGTAAAGGTTTATCTTTAAATGGTGGTGATCCAAATAACTTAGTGGATGCTAGCAGAGGTAGTAATAGTCTTGCGGGATATTTAGAATTGCATATTGAGCAGGGAGAAGTTCTCGATCGTAAACAAATAGATATTGGTATAGTTGAAGGAATAGTTGGAATAAAAAGGTGGAATGTACTTGTAGAGGGTAAGACCAATCATGCCGGAACAACTCCAATGAAAGATCGCAGTGATTCATTAGTAGCAGCCTCTTCATTTATCCAAAATGTCTATTCTACAGCAAAAAGCATAGAAGGTACCCAAGTTGCTACAGTTGGGCGAATTAAAGCTTCTCCTGGCGCTCCTAACGTCATTCCTGGAGAAACTAGACTCTCTTTAGAGATTAGAGACCTTGAAATGGATAAAATAGATATGCTCTTTGATGCATTTCAAAAAAAGAGTGAAGAAATTAGTTTTTCATATAATGTTGATTTTCAATTTGACCAATTTTATGTAAGTGAAGCAGCACCTACAGATCAAAACTTTAGAAGCATAATAGATCGCTCAGCAAAAGATTTGGGTTTAAAATCTTATAGGATGCCGAGTGGGGCAGGGCACGATGCTCAGAGTATTGCAAAGTTGGCACCTGTTGGAATGATATTTATACCAAGTATTAATGGAGTAAGTCATTCACCAAAAGAATTTTCAACACCAATGCAAATTATAAATGGAGTCAATGTATTATTTCGTTCATTGCGCTCATTAGATGGCCTCTTAGATTAGTATTCTTATGAAAGTGATTATGAAAATTCAAAAACTATTTATTAAAGGTTTAATTGGTCTTTTTATTTTTATTTTTAATTTTATTTATGCCCAAGCTGAATCCAATAAATACACAGAGATTCCAATTAATGTAAATACAACAGAAAGACCAACTGCTTATGCATCAAAGACTAGTGAGGAAATAATCATAGATGGTGAAATAACTGAACCTGCCTGGGCATCAGCAGACTCAATTGGAGACTTTATTCAAGCAGTCCTAAAAGAAGGTTACCCTGCAACTGAGCCCACATTAGTACGGATACTATATGATGAAAAGAATATATATATTAGTGCTATTTGTTATGACTCTGAACCTGACAAGCTTGTTATAGAAAGTCTTAATCAAGATTTTGAGACTCATAATAGTGATGTTTTTGCCGTCACTTTTGATACATTTTTTGATCGGAGTAATGCATTTATGTTCTTATTTAATCCTATGGGAGCTATTAAAGATGGGCAAGTATTTAATGATAGTAGAAATCCAAATCTAGCATGGGAAGGTGTCATTGATGTGAAAACTAAAATTCACGAGCAAGGATGGAATATAGAAATTGCTATTCCTTTTTCAACTCTTAGATTTGACTCATCGATCGATGAACAAAAATGGGGGATGAACTTTTTAAGAAGAGTTCGTCGTAAAAATGAAGATTCATATTGGTCCCCATTACCTCGAAGAGGCAGAGTCCATAAGATGTCAAAAGCAGGTACCTTATTAGGTATCAATGGTATTAAATCTGGGAAAAACCTAACTGTTAAACCTTTTACATCGTTCTCAAAAACTTCATCAAGTAAAAGTGATTTGGGTGGTGATATAAAATGGGGAATCACACCAAGTATAACGCTTGACCTAACAGTTAATACGGATTTTTCTCAAGTTGAATCAGATAGGCAACAAATTAATCTAGATCGTTTTCCACTATTCTTTCCGGAGAAAAGAGATTTTTTCATTGAGAATGCAGGACTTTTTACGTTTGGTGATATATCTGAAAGAAATTATAGAATGGGGTCGTCTCTTAAGAAATTTTCATTATTTCATTCAAGACGAATTGGTTTAGATAGTGGTAATCCTGTTCCAATTAACGGTGGTGGCAGGATGACGGGAAAATTTGGCAAATATGAATTAGGTCTAATTGGTATTAGTAGCAGGGGTGAGAATGAAATACCCGACGAAAATTTCAATGTTTTTAGGTTAAGACGGTCTTTATTTGGTAAATCAGATATGGGAGTAATGTATATTAATAGATCTAGTGATTTTGGTGGAAATATTAATAATAATAATAGTTATGGTATTGATGCCAATCTAAAGTTTTTTAAGAACTTAGTTGTTAGTACCTATTATGCTGCCTCCGAGGATACTTTACTCAAAAGTGATAATAGCGTATCTCGTTTATCCGTTGGTTGGAGAGGTGATATTTGGGATATCTCTGGATTTTATAAAAGAGTTGGTGAAAATTTTAATCCAGATGTTGGATTTATTGATCGCAAGGGAGTTAATCATGCTTACGCAACAATTGGAGGTCATCCACCTGTTAAGTTTGGAAACCTATTTAAATTAAATCCATATATTGAATCTCATTATGTTACTGATAATTCATCTACTTTAGTTACACAAACTAATGTTGCTTCAATTAATTTTCATTATAAGGATGGAAGTGTCTTCGGTATAAAAGGTGTTAGTCGATTCGAAGTTGTTAGTGCTCCTTTTTCAGTAGGTGAAGACCTAGAAGTCACAGCTGGAAATTATAATTTTGGTGAGTTTATAGTCTCTTATAGATCAAATGCTTCATTACCATTTTTTGCTAATATCAAACTTTTTAATGGATCTTATTTTGCAGGTAAAAAGAAGACTATTTCTTTAAATCTTGCGGCAAGAGCTGGTTATAAGCTCACGAGTCAATTAACATCGAGTTATAATGAGATCACTTATAACAGTCAAAAAGTTTATGCAAATTTATACGGATTAAAAGTCAAATATTCTTATTCAACTAATTTGCATGGACTTTTATATTATCAGTTCAATGCGATAACTGACGAAAGTTCTACGAATATTCGTTTTAATTTTATGCATTCTCCTTTAAGCGATCTATTTATTATTTACTCAGAAAGACGTAAAGGGATAGATGGTGTACAGATTGATCAAGGTGTTGCAATTAAATTCACAAAATTATTCAGTTTATAATATCAAATTATGCATATAAAATTAGTACAAAAAATATTTATTATTAACAATAAATATTGATTTGTTGTGCTAATAGTGTTGTTTTAGGCTTGTTTTGATAATATTTTCAAGTGGTTGTTATTTCTTAATAGGAGGTTCTATGAGATACTTTTTACTAGTTATTAGTTCTTTATCTTTTTTAATCGGATCTGAAGATGCGGATTCTTTTTATGACGCGTTTAAGTATAGAAATATTGGTCCAACGAGAGGAGGGCGAGTAACAGCCATTGAAGGGGTAAATAAAAATCCTGGAATTTTTTATATGGGAGCTACAGGTGGAGGTCTTTTTAAGACGTCAGACTATGGAACAACATGGAATAATATTTCAGATAAGTATTTTTCAACCCCATCCATTGGAGCAATATCCGTTTATCAAAAAAATCCAAATATAGTTTATGTTGGTACTGGTTCTGATGGAATTAGATCAAATGTAATTAATGGTAAAGGTGTCTATAAAAGTAAGGATGCTGGTAAAACATGGAAGAATATTGGATTAAATAAAGTTGGTCTTATTGGCGCAGTTGAAATTCATCCAACAAATCCAAACCTTGTTTATGTTGCTGCTATTGGACAGCCATTTCAATCGAATGACGAGAGAGGAGTTTTTAGATCAAAAAATGGTGGTAAAACATGGGAAAAAATATTATTTATTGCCGATACCGTTGGTGTAGTTGATATTGAATTTGCACCTGATAATCCAAATACTATTTATGCCTCAACTTGGCGTACTGAACGAAAGCCTTGGACCATTATTAGTGGTGGAAAAAATGGAGGAATTTATAAATCAACGGATGGCGGAGAAACTTGGAAGAAAAAGACAAGAGGATTACCTAAAGGTTTAATTGGAAAAATTGATTTAGCTGTTTCCCCAGATGATCCAAAAAGGCTTTATGCTGTAGTTGAAGCTCCAAAGAATGAAGGAGGTCTTTATAGGTCGAATAATAGAGGTGAATCTTTCAAATTAGTTTCAACTAGATCTGAAGTAATAAATCGACCTTTCTATTATATGAACATCACGGCTAATCCAAAAAATGCAGATATACTTTTTTCTTCAGCGAATCGTTTTATGAGATCTGATAATGGTGGTAAAACATGGCGAAACTTATCAACTCCTCATGGCGATAATCATGGCGTATGGATTCATCCTCAAGATACTTCTCTTTGGGTTCAGGCTAATGATGGTGGTGTAAATGTCACTTTTAACTCTGGTAATACTTGGACTACTCAATCAAATCAATCAACTGCAGAATTATATCAAGTTGAAGTAGATGACCAGTATCCATACTGGTTATATTCTGGCCAACAAGATAATACAACGATTTCTTTACCTAGTTTACCACCTTATAATTCACCAAGTGGAGGTTTAGCTTTCTGGACAGCTGTTGGTGGTTGTGAGACTGGACCTGCTGTGCCTAAGCCAGGAAACTCAAATATTGTTTATGCTAATTGTAAAGGACGTTTTGGTGTTTTTAATAAACTTACAGGTCAAGAAAAGCAATATTATGTAGGTGCAGCAAATATATACGGTCATAACCCAAGAGATATGAAATTTCGTTTTCAAAGAGTGGCGCCTATTCATGTATCTCCACATAATCCAAATTTAGTATATCATGGATCTCAATTTTTACATCAAACAACAAATGATGGTGAAAATTGGAAGATTATTTCACCAGACCTAACGGATTTTGATCCTAGTAGGCAGGTAATCTCAGGTGGGCCAATAACAAGAGATATCACAGGTGAAGAGAATTATAGCACAATTTATTCAATTCAAGAATCGAAGATAAAGCGAGGATTAATATGGGTAGGTGCGAATGATGGTCCAGTTCATGTTACTAAAAATGGAGGAAGAAGTTGGTCAAACGTCACACCTAAGAGTTTACCTCGAGGTGGTCGTGTTGACTCAGTTGAACCTTCTCCACATAATAAAGCAAAGGCCTATTTTTCAGTCCTGCGTTATCAATTAGGTGATTGGAAGCCATATATTTATAAAACAATTAATTATGGAGAGACGTGGGAATTATTAACCACAGGTAATAATGGTATACCAGCTAATTATCCAACTAGAGTAATTAGAGAAGATCCTTCAAAAGAAGGGGTCTTATACGCGGGAACAGAATATGGGATGTTTATTTCATTGGATGATGGTATTAATTGGCAGTCTTTTCAGCAAAATCTACCTGTAACCCCAGTGACAGATATAAAAATATTTAGAGGCGATTTATCCATCTCTACTATGGGGCGCGGTTTTTGGATTGTCGATAATATTAATTCAATACATGAGAAAAATTTAGCTTTAAATAGTAATTATTTATTTAACATAGAAGATACATATCGTTTCCGTTATCGTGGAGCTAAGAAGAATACGATACCGAATTATCCAGAATCTTCAGTTATAATAGATTATCATTTAAATAAAAATCTGGACGATGAAGTAACTTTGAATATAACGAATAAACAAAAACATATAGTTTATACAGCAACTAGTTCAAAAATAGATACATCAAAAAAAGTTACAGATATGGGTACAGGTTTTACCCGTGAAGTCTCAAGTGTTTCTTTATCAAAAAAAATCGGGACTAATCGATTTCGTTGGAATATGAGACATCTAGGCGCTTGGGATAAGGATCCTAAGAAGGCTTTTTTAAATGGACCACTTGTTGTGCCTGGTAAATATATAGCCCATTTAAATATTAATGGTCAAACTTATACAAGTGACTTTGAAATATTAATGGATCCAAATATTTTAGAATCAGGAATTCGTATTACGAATGTTCAAGCGCAAGAAAAATTAGCACTTCAAGTAAGATCTTTATTAGATGAAAGTAAAATTATGGCGCAAAGGCTTAAAGATGTAGATGAAGGACCTATGTTGAAAATAAAAAAAGCATTGATAACAGATGAAGGTCCATACCCTCAGCCGATGTTAATTGATCAGGCTAGATATTTAGGCTCAATGCTTGATCGTTCTGATCAGCAACCTGGAGAAGATGCCTATGTCAGGTTTGAAGAATTAAATGGTCAATTTGAAATATTAAAAAAGTCTTATAACGAATTAAATGATTAAAATTAAATGAGGATTACAAAGATGAAATTAATTAAATACATATTTTTGGTTTTGACACTAAATATTGCTTTTAGTCAGTTGAAATCTCCTGAACAAGTATTCGGATTTAAAGTTGGTAGTGATTATAAGTTAGCAGATTATAATCAAATGTTAACTTTTCACCGACAGTTAGCAGATAACTCAGATAGAGTTATTCTTGAAGAAATTGGAAAAACCTCAGAAGGCCAACCAATGATTCTATTATTCATTTCGACTAAAGAAAATTTATCTCAATTAGATAAATGGAAAAAAATAAGCACTGAGCTTTCTCGTGCTAGAATTGATGAAAAAACAGCTAAAAGTCATGCTAAAAATGGTAAAGCAATTCTTTGGATAGATGGAGGAATGCATGCCACCGAGCGTGCTCATGGACAAATGACATCTGAGTTAGCTTATAAAATAGCGACTGAAGAATCTTCAGAAATGCAAAAAATCCGAGAAAATGTAATTGTATTGCTCATGCCAGTAATGAACCCTGATGGAATGAGACTTGTGGTTGATTGGTACAAGAAAAACCTTGGGACTCCTTATGAAACTACTGGACCACCTGTATTGTATCAAAAATATGTTGGTCATGATAATAACCGTGATTGGTTTATGAATAATATGTTAGAGACTCAAGCCGTTTCTAATAAGCTTTATAACGAATGGTATCCTCAAATTGTTTTTAATCATCATCAAACAGGTCCAGCTTGGGCTAGAATATTTATGCCTCCATTTTCTGACCCTGTTAACCCAAATATTCACCCTGGAGTTACCACTGGTGTAAATCTAGTAGGAACTGCGATGGCAAATCGATTTGCTATAAAAAAAATGGGCGGTGTTGTTTCAAATTTTCAATATAGTATGTGGTGGAATGGTGGAATGCGAACGGCTCCATATTTTCATAATCAAATTGGCATATTAACAGAAACAAGTCACTCAACTCCAACACCTAGGTTTTATGATCCTGACTCTATTCCAAAAACAGTTGGAAGTAGAAGAAGTAAATTAGTGAATACCGGTACGGATATTTTCTTACCTCTTCCTTGGGAAGCGGGAGAATCTCATTTTAGAGATGCGGTAGACTATATGTTAACTGCCTCAATGGGTGCTATGAATATTGCCGCTGATTTAAGAGAAAAATGGTTATTTAATATCTATGTAATGGGAAGAGATGCAATTGAAGATAGAAAAGAGAATGATGCTTTTGCCTATGTTATACCGAACGAGCAATGGGATACCTATGAAACAGGTAAGTTATTAAGTGTATTAAGAATGTCTGGTATCGAAGTAAATCAATCAACAAAATCATTTAAAGCTAATAATAAAAAGTATCCAAAAGGAACTTATGTGGTTTATTCAGCTCAAGCTTTTCGCCCTCATCTTGTTGATATGATGGAACCACAATCATATCCAGAATTGAAAGATGCAAATGGTAATCCAAAGGTACCTTATGATTTAGCTGGCTGGACGTTACCATTGCAAATGGGTATTCAAGTAGATAAGATAAATAAATCTTTTGAAGTAAGTACAAAATCTGTTGATGACTTATCTATCTCTATGCCTAAAGGAAACGTTTCGGGAAATGGAAAGAAGGGATATACTTTAAGTGCTAACTCTAATGCTTCTCGAATAGCAATAAATCAATTACTTGCTGAAGGTTCTGATGTTTATAGACAAAAAGATGGCTCTTTTTATATTAAAAATAAAAAGAAGAATGAGTTGAACGATTTAGCTGAGAAATACAGTCTAAACTTTCAATCTTCATCTAGTGATTTATCAAGTAGTAGTACTAAACTAACTTTACCAAAAGTAGGTCTTTATAAATCTTGGCAAGCAAATATGGATGAAGGCTGGACTCGTTGGGTTTTAGAGCAATACGGCTTTCCTGTTGATACTTTACATAATATTGATATTAATGAAAGAGATCTGTCGCAATATTCAGCTATTATTTTCCCATCACAGAGTGGGAATGGAATATTGAACGGACATATGCCAAACACTATGCCTAAGGAATATACAGGCGGAGTTGGGTTATCTGGTACTTTAGCTTTAAGGAAGTATGTGGAGAATGGTGGTCGTTTAGTTGCCTTAGATGCTGCTAGCGATTTTTTCATTCAACAATTCGGCTTGCCACTAAAGAATGTTGTAGCAACTACTCCCTCTACTAGCTTTTTCATCCCAGGGTCTTTAGTTAGTATTGATGTTGAAACTGATGATATATTAACAAGTGGAATGAATAAAAAATCAGTGGCTTATTTTGTTCGTAGTCGTGCTTTTAGTATTGTGGAAATGAGCAAAAAAGGTGAAGGTGGAGTTGAAAAAAGAAAGCAACCACCAATGCAGCCTGTAAAAGTTTTAGCGCGCTATGCAAAAGAAGATATCTTACTTAGTGGATGGGCAATCGGTGAAAAAAAGAATATTGGTGGTAAAATTGCAATGGCTGAGACCAACTTAGGTTCTGGTAGTGTTATCTTAATTGGGTTTCGTCCTCAATTTAGAGGTCAACCCCGAGGAACTTTTAAGTTATTATTTAATGCCTTGTATTAATCTATATTAACAAGCTCCTAATAGAATTTGTTAAATAAAACTATAATCAATTAAATTAGGCTTAGTCTTTCTTCATTTTAGGAGAGGCTAAGCTTAATATTTAATGAAACTATCCTTTAAAACTTATCGTATTGAGTGTACACATCCATTTGGAATATCAAGAAGTACTCATAATTATTATGATATAATCTATATTTATTTAGATCATGAAGGGCTTTTAGGTAGAGGTGAAGCAGCACCATCTGGACGTTACAATGAATTCACTAAAGATATTTTAACATTGCTTGAAGATGGTATTGAATTGCCTAGTGAAATTGAAGATCCAGAACTTTTTTCAGATTCAATTTCTAAACAATGTAAAGGAATAAAAGCGCTTGAAGTTGCTTTCTCTATGGCAACCTTAGATTGGTGGTGTCAAAAACATAGCATTCCTATTTATGAATATTTTGGTGGGAATCCAGAGAATGCACCTAACACATCTTACACTATTTCAATTGGTGAAATGTCAGTTATTCCTGAGAAAGTAAAAGAAAGTGCTCCTTATAATATTTTAAAAGTAAAACTAGGTGTTGGCATTAACGAAGATAAAGCAATTATAAATGCAATAAGGCAAGAAACAGATAAGCTAATTAGAGTTGATGCAAATGAAGGTTGGGATCTTATTAGCGGTATAGAAATGTCTCATTGGCTTGAAAGACGTAACGTTGAGTTTATTGAACAACCTTTTAAGGCTTCTAATCTTTCAGATACAGCTACTTTACGTAAAGAGTCACCACTACCTATTATTGCTGATGAAAATAGTCTAAATTCTTCAGATATACCACGAATTGAAGGTATTTTTGATGGTATAAATATTAAATTAATGAAATGCGGTAGTCTATTTGAAGCAATAAAAATGGTTCAAATGGCAAGAGATAGAGATATGAAAATAATGTTGGGCTGTATGATTGAATCTTCAGTGGGTATAACAGCGGCTGCTCATCTTTCACCTTTAGTTGATTATGCCGATCTTGATGGTAATTTATTAATTAATAATGACCCTTATATGGGAGTTAAGGTTGAGAATGGTAAACTTATCTTACCAACTATAAATGGTTTAGGAGTTTCGCTGCAATCTATACACCAAGATTTAATTTGAAGAATTTTAATTAACTGATCTAAAACTTATGAAAATACTTGGAATAGAACATATTGCTATTGCGGTTAATGATTTAGATAAATCAGCTCCTTTTTGGAAGCACGTCTTAGATATTCCGAACAATGGTATAGAAGTAGTAGAGGATCAAGGTGTAACTACGGATATTTATGATACCGGGCTGGGTAAAGTTGAGCTACTTGAGTCTTTAGGTTCTGATACTCCAATTGGTAAATTTCTATCAAAAAAAGGGCAAGGAATACATCATGTATGTTTTGAGGTAGATGATATTAAACTAGCAATAAGTGAGCTTAAAGATAAAAATATTGAAGTTTTAACAGATTATCCAACAATTGGTGCGGAAGGATATAAAGTGGTATTTATTCACCCTAAAAGTACTGGTGGAGTACTTGTTGAGCTTGCTGAGAAACCTTAAGATAATTCCATCTTGTTTACAGTTTCAATTATATAATCCCAGGTAGACTTTAAATGATTTATTGTTGTTGTAGATTGACCAACTGAGAAACGTATAACATATTTCTCATTTAGCTTTGTATGGGTCATGTAAGCTTTTCCACTTTCATTAATTTTTTCTAATAATTGTTCTGTAAATAAATTCCCTTTTTTATGACGGAAACAGATTAATGTGAGAGGTGTAGGCGTAACTATTTCAAATCTGTCATCACATTCAATCCAAGAACGTAAAGTTTGAGTGTTTTTCATATGCTCACGGATAAATGTTTGAAGACCCTTAACACCGTAATAGTTAATAACATGCCAAAGCTTGAGAGCTCTAAAGCGACGACCTAAAGGGATTCCCCAATCCCTTAGATCATAGACTGCGCCAGATTCAGTGGCTTTATTTTTTAAATACTCCGGCAATATAGATAATGAATTTATAAGCATTGATCTTTCAGCAATATAAAATATGCTACAATCAAAATTAGTTAGCATCCATTTATGTGGGTTAAAATTATAGCTATCAGCAAAATCTAAACCTTTATGAATATAACGGTATTCTTCGCATAAGGCTGCCGGTCCTGCCATTGCAGCATCTACATGCAGCCAAATATTATATTCTTTACAAATTTCACCTATTGTTTCAACCGGATCTAATGCCGTACTTGACGTTGTACCAACCGTAGCACATACAAAAGTTGGTATGAATCCTGATTTTAGATCTTTTTCTATTGTTTTACGTAGATGATTAGGTTTCATAGCAAAACTCTCATCAACATCTATCAGTCTCATATTGTTTTTGCCAATTCCTGCTATCTTAACGGCTTTTTCAATCGATGAATGAGCTTGGCTTGAGGTATAAGCAATTAATCTGCTATTTAATCCATTTTTATTAGATTCTCCATTAGTTATTTTTTCTCTAGCAGCAATAAGCGCCACTAGACTCGATGAGGAAGCTGTATCTTGTATAACACCTCCACCAGTAGAGTCTGATTTAAATTTTCCTGGTAAATCCATCATATCTACGAGCCAATCTAGTACATGCGTCTCAAGTTCTGTGCATGCTGGACTTGTGGCCCAACTCATACCATTAATACCAAGTCCTGTTGATATAAGATCGCCTAATATAGCTGGCCCACTTGTTGCACATGGGAAAAAAGCATGAAAATTAGGTGACTGCCAATGAGTAATCCCTGGCATTATTTTATTCATATCATCTAAAATTTCATCATGTGTTCGCCCATTAATTGGCGCCTTATCTGAAAATTGGGAACGAATTTCGCCTGGCTTAACTTGAGATAGGACAGGATATTCTTCAATATGTTCATAATAATCGGCAATCCAATCAATAACCTTATATCCTTGTTTCCGAAATTCATCCGTTTTCATATGCAGATTCGAATTCTTATTCATGATTAACCTTAAAAAATGTTTTTTTATTTATAAATGAATTTAGATTTAGACATGGTAACTCTGAAAGATATTATAGCTGCACATGATTTAATTAGACCTTTCATTCATAGGACTCCTGTTTTAACAAATAAAAGTTTAAATGAATTATGTGGTGCAGAGCTATTTTTTAAATGTGAAAATTTCCAAAAGGCAGGTTCTTTTAAAATTCGAGGAGCGACTAATACTGTTGAATTATTAACTCAAGATGAATTAGATCATGGTGTTGCAACGACATCATCTGGGAATCATGGAGCTGCATTATCAATGGCTGTGACTAGAAGGAATGGAAATACAAAAGTTGTAATGCCTCATAATACACCAAAAATTAAAGTGAAGAATGTAGAGAGGAATGGTGGCGAAGTTATTTGGTGTGAACCTGATCAAAATTCACGCGAAAAAGTATTGAAGGATTTAGTCTTAAAGACTGGATCAACTGTAGTTCATCCTTATAATGATGAACGCATTGTTATGGGGCAGGGTACGGTAGGAAAAGAATTATTGGAAGATTACCCTGACCTTGATGTAATTATATCTCCAGTAAGTGGTGGAGGCTTATTAAGTGGCACTCTACTATCAGTTAATGGTATGAATCCTAATATAAAAGTTTATGGTGCGGAACCCTTAGAAGCCAATGATACATATTTATCTCTTCAAAAAGGTCAAATAGTTCCAAATCAATCTATCGATACTATCTGTGATGGATTGCGAGCGCAAATAGGAACAATTACTTTTCCAATAATTCAAGCATACGTAGAAGATATTATTATATTAACAGAGATAGAAATAATAGAATCAATGAAAATGATTTGGGAAAGAATGAAGATTATTGTTGAGCCATCTTGTGCTATTACACTCAGTGCTGTACTTAAATCAAAAGAACTTTTTAAAGGAAAAAAGGTTGGTTTAATTATTTCGGGTGGAAATGTTGACTTGGAGAAACTACCTTGGTAAAAAGAATTTTTAGCTCACTTTTTTTTGTTGTTTTAATTAGCGCGCAACAGTCAAATGTAAATTTTATTTTTGATCATAGTGCTAATAGTAGATCAGCAATTAATCTTATAAATGAGGATACGGTCGATGTTGGAAAAGTAATTTATAAATATCAATCACAGATTGAGTATGCCCTTACTTGGCGTTCTATTGCGATTGAAACCTACGAGTCTTTTAATAAAAAAGATGTATTAACGGCAGCTGATTTAAACTATCTCAATTATGCTATTGAGCAGTATAGAAAGATGAGAACACCATTATTTGAAATCATAGAGAGATACGCACCATATACGAATAAAGCAGTAACTCTTAAAATAAATGAAAACAAGCCATCTGAATTTTCTACAAATAAATCTTTTAGATCAATTTGGAGTGGATCAGATCAAGAGTTTATTTCTATAAATCCAAATGATAAGCAGGGACAGGCTATCATTAAGCAAGTCAAATTGGCTCTAGCCTTTGCTCTTTTACTATACGATAATTATCTTGTGGCAATGGCACCATTTGAAGAGAATCAAAAATTAAGAGTTGTTATAAATGAATCAGGAGTAGAGCCTGAGAATAGAGGTTATTTAGCTGAAGTATCTGAAAGCTACACTGATACTAAAAAAATAAGTCGATTAATTCGTGCAATTAATTTTATTTATCAAGAGTCTAAATGGGAGAGTCGAAACTCAGATTCTCCATTTTTAAATAATGATGATGATAATTATTATTTAAATCAGCTTATTTCAGGAAGTTTCTCTTATAGAGAAATCCTTCAAATGGAAGAAAATGATAAACAACCTAAGTTTAAGATTAACCGCTATAATGTAATCTCAAATAAGATATCTGATAGAATAAGAAGAATTACTAATAACGGTACTGAACTGGTTAGTAAAATGTTTGGCAATACGGCAGGTATGATAGTTGTTGGGCGAGGTAGTATGGAATCGTTATCAGGTAAACAAAAGAAAGCTATTATAAGTAAAATGCAGCCTATGGATATTTTATTGGAAAAAGCACCTTTTCGATTGACTGATTATTTTATTCCTGGTTACTGGTGTCACGTAGGGGTTTGGGCTGGGAGTGAAAATCAATTAAAAGAGCTTGAGGTATGGGCTCTCTTACCACAGTTGTATAGTGAAGCAGTTAATAAATATGAATATAGCGGGCCTAGTTTTCAGACATCTATTCGTTCTGGTCATCACATAATTGAGTCTTTACGTCCAGGTGTTCAAATTAATACGTTAGAGCATTTTTTAAATATTGATGATTTAGGTGTTATTCGTTTTACTGGGCAAACAAAAGAGAAGAGAAAATCATATCTTTTAAATGCTTTTCGTCAAATTGGTAAGAATTATGATTTTAGTTTCAATGTTGAATCCACTGATGAAATAGTTTGTTCTGAATTAGTTTATGCAGCTTTTGAAGATATAATTTGGGATACAAATAAATTAATGGGTAGAAATACTATTTCGCCAGACAACGTAGCGAGAAAAATGACAAAAGATGATCGTTTCGTTCCTGTATTATTATATTTGAATGGAAAGTCTGTTGAATCAGATTTAAAAAATAGATTCAACGGATTATTAAATAATTAACTTTTATAGAAATACATTTGAGAGCTAATGATCTATCGTTTTATACTATCTATTATTTTTTTATCAACTCTTTTTTCTCAGAATCAAGTTGTGCTTGAAGAAGTTATGTATATGGATGCCTCATATGTAGGAGAGATTACAACTACTTCAAAAAAGTTTGCTGCAGATGGTCTTTATAGACAAGAGTCCTCAATTGATGTTGATCGTTTTTTAATTCGGATGGCAATGGGTGGAAATAAGAAGTTTGGCACAATATTAGATGGTAGAGAAAAAACTAGGATAGTCTATGATGCGAATGATGATAAGTATGCTTTTGAATCATTTGATCTAATACGCAATAATAAAGGTAAGCCACAATTAAAAGGAATGGACCAAAATATGAATTTTGGTGGAGGTTCTAATAATCGTAAGAATAGAGACGAAGATTCAGATAAGGTTTCAGAGGATGAAGAAGTAAAAAAAGAAAGTATAGTCGAAAGATCTATCACAGATGAAATAAAGTTAATAGCGGGTTTAGAAGGTAGAAAGGTTATTACTGTAATTAAAAGTTCAGAAGGAATGGTTAAATTTGAAGAATGGTTCACAATGGATACTTTATTATTGACATATGTTTTGAATATGGAGAAAAATTTAATCAAGTCTTATGGTGGCGAAAAACAAAATATTCCTAGAAGTTTTTCTGAATTAATGCTTGATCGTTCAGGTGAAGATTATGTGCCTATGGAAGGTAGTTTGTTAAAATATTCCATGGAAATGATTGATGAGGATGAAAAGGGCTTTAAGATGTCTTGGGAATTAAAATCTTTAAAAGAAGTTCCTTTTAGCATAAATGATTTTAATATTTACAAAAGCTATAAAAAGGTTGATGAGTTAGATTAATTCTTTTTCATATTTTTAATCCATTCACTTACTAGCTCAATACCTTCCTTATGAACCAGTTTTCGACCTAATTCCGGCATCATTATTCCAGGGTCTGTAGATCTCATACGGTATATCATAATTGATTTGTCTGGATTTCCAGGTGAAATTGTATGCTTTAATTCTCCGGTACCACGACCCGCAGCTACTGGAGGTTTTAAGACTCCTAAGCGAGTAGGGTTCTCCTCTTCAATATTTAAAAATAGGCCAGAAGTTTCACCTGGTGCACCTAGGCGATGACAGTGAGCGCAATTAATATCGATCCACGCGCGAGCCCTTTCGTCGACAGATCCATCTCTCGGGTCGCTATAGTCAGGTGTGTGGGCGATTGTTGATAATTGTGGAAGGTTATTAACCATGTTTAATAAAGACCATTTTTTTAATTGATTCATTGAACCTTCAGAATAATCATATTCATGGTTTAGGAGTCGTGATTTTAAACCAATAGGTTTCATTTCATTTTGATTAACATGACAACCTTTACATTGATTAAAATTAGGGACACTATAATTTATTGATTCTTGCATACCATTATTATTAATAAAGGATACCTCTAGTCGTTCTCCGGCTATTTCTAAAAATGCATCTGTTTGACTTTTATTCCAAACATACGGATAGCCAATCCAACCATCAGTAGTATTAATCATTAATCGAGTCTCCATGATACGTATATCTTCAGTTGGTTTTCGAAGATCAGCTGGATAATAAAAAGATTTGATTAAAGTTGAGCCAATAGGAAAAATAAAAGTACCATCTGAATTATAATTTACTTTTTCACCTGTTGGAAGAACAATGAATCTACTTTTCAAAGCATAATCACTAAATAGTTTCGAAGAGATATTATAAGGTAAAACACCTTGTCTTGGTTTTAGATCAGCTAGATCACCAATAAAAAAACCATAGTCTGAAAGTTTAGGTTTAGCATGGTCTAATGGATTAATTCCAAATATAGTAGTAAAAAAAAGTAAAGTAGATAAGACTCTACTTGAGAAGTAGATCATTAGTAAGAATTAGAGTAAGGTATATGATTATTAAGGCATTTATGCAGGGACTTGTCTTCTGAGAAATTTGAAATAAAAGGTGAGTACCAATTCTCGAAATTATGTTCAATATCTAAATTAGTAAATCCAGCTTTAATATTATTTTGTAAGCATAACCCAATAGTTTCCTTGGGATCTTGCATGCCATCATAAATAATGTCAGGTATTGTGCGTCCATATTTAATAGCTATTAATTGTCCTATTTCATAATCTAAGGTTGGTAAACTAACTTGGCGTTCATATGTATTATTATAAACATGAATGTTGGATGTATAGGGGTTATACGTTTTGTCGGTCATTGCTTCTTCTGTGATATAATAACTTACAATACCAGTCCCAACGCTTTTATTGTTTCTAATTGTATTGTCA
>Ga0308019_10000154_pt1 | contig 41940 bp, 26 predicted proteins | sample Neamet284_FD_203135 | JGI IMG/M metagenome (GOLD analysis project Ga0308019, IMG submission 203135) | Marine microbial communities from water near the shore, Antarctic Ocean - #284 | ecosystem: Environmental > Aquatic > Marine > Unclassified | place: Southern Ocean | collected 2014-10-01
CGCAACTGTTGGGTGGATCACACAAGTTGATGCAATTCTCGATACCATCCTGCGCTCTCTCAATCCTTGTGAAACAGGTTGTCTCAATCTCTTTGACCCTGCCAGATGGAGTGCTCTTCGATGGATGACTGCTGCGATATTGGGTTTCATTACCATCATGCCATTGCTGTTGCACCAAGCATGGTCGTTTGCTCGCCCAGGTTTACTCCCAGCAGAGAGAAGATGGTTGAAATATTGGTTTATCGCAGGTATCTTAAGCGTGTTTTTCGCAGTGATAAGTACAATTGGACTCCTATTCCCATTGCTGTTTGATACCGGGCATCAGACCCATGAATCGATGAAGTTGGAAGCTCGCTACGACGCTGTTCACATGTTATCGATTGTGATTGCAGTAATTTGGTCAGAAATCATTGTCGCATGTGCAATCTTTGCTATGATGCTTGCAGGAATGTATGGTATGCTCAATGAAGAGACTGCAGATTGGTGGAGAATTCGAATATACGGTGTTGTTCTGTTGCTCTTACTCGCATCTTTGCCAGAATTTGGTGGTTTGGCTATTCTGCTCGGTGTAGTTTCCATTGGAATAATTGAACTGTGTTCAAGAAAATGGCTTCATTCTCCAGTCCCTACTTTTAGAGGTCATCAACCAAGAATGGATGCTGAAGGAGGGATTCGAAAGATGTTAATGGTTGACTGTTCATGCAGTGGTGCTGCTCTCCCTCTCCCAAAACAACTCAAGGCACCGTTCCCAATACATTCTGCACATTCACTATGTACTTCAAAAACTGAACGAGAACACCTCTTGGAATTAGCACTTCAACATCGATTGACTGATGTAATCATTAGCGGTTGTTCCTCAGAGCCCCTTCCGAGTTCATTCAAATCAAATTGTCATTCAATTGGATGTTCATTGAGGGGATTTGATTTACTACAAACTCAATCTCACCGTACATTACCCTCTCCATTCCAGTTGACTGAAATCGAATTAAAAATCGCTAGTCTTCAGGACCCATGGCCTGCATCCAGTGTCCCTCAACGGATTTTTTCTATACTTGAACATTCGAAGATAGGTGAACTGATTCTCGATACACGCGAACATTCAGAATCTTGGGGAATGCAGATTCAGCCTGAACAAGTCTTGCTTCAACTCGACCCTAAACACCTCTCATCGGTTTTGCAACTCATACAACCCCTTGCAATCCCTACAAGTGTCGTCTAATTCAATCCAGTAAAGCCAAGCATTGAAACACTTCACCATAGTCCCTTTGGGTATGAGTCCGAGGTATGGCATTCCAGTCATCGTCATACTGTTGCTCGCGAGTTCATGGAGTTTCTCGAACAATGAGACGCTTGAACAATGGATGGCTGAAAATACAATCACCATAGAACAAGAAGAAATAAATCTCCTTCCATTGCAAGAGAACGAACGTTGGTTGGTACTGCTTGTTGATTTTGATGAACAGCCAGCTACAGAGTCATGGGGGGCAAATCAGGCTCAAACTCTATTAGATGATGTAGCTCAAAATTATATTTCTCAAATGTCTGGTTCAGCAACAGAAATACAAATTGATGTGAACACGAAAGTTTCTCGTGCGAGTGGGCCCGTTTCCGATTACGGTAGCGATTCAAGCGGTGATAGGGATCTGAGTTCGAATGGGACATTTCTCCCAATGCTCTTAGCAAAAGAGACTGTAAAGGACCATGATACCTATGTTGATTGGAATGAATATGACCTTGATAACGATGGGTTTGTCGACCGCTTACTTATCCTACACACATCGAAAGGTCAAGAAGAGAATCCAGGACAAACAACGCGGATTTGGAGTCATTTCACTCAGTTCGATGAACCCATCGAAGTCGATGAAGGCATAAAAGTCGGACATTACACAATGGCAAGTCTTCGTACAGGGTCAAGTGGAATGGGAACAATCCTCCATGAAATGCTCCACCAAATGAGTGCTCTCGACCTCTACCCCGTACATGACACTGGTCAACTGAATAATTGGCAAGGTGTTGGTGAATGGGATATTATGGCGAGTGGGAATTGGAATGGTGGGGGGGTTTGGCCGGCATTACCAACCGCAGCTACTCTCGACCTCTTGGGGGCAAATAGAAGTCAAACAATGGACCTCAATTGGCCGATAAGTGCTCAAGCACCCTGTATCGGTCCAAGTGTACAACTTCATGGAATGAGTGAGAATGGGACCGCTCTAAAGATTCCATTGAATGAACAGGAAACTGTCTGGATTGAATATCGTTCCAATTCGGGATTTGACCAGCATTTGCCAGGCTCAGGAATTCTTGTAACTTACCAAGACCGTAGTGTCGGTAGTGAAGAAAAAAATGAACTGAATCGCGATTCTGACCAACCATGGCTAACGGTAATTGAGGCTGATGGCCGAACCGATTTACGAAACGGTGCTAATTCTGGAGAGGCTTCAGACCTGTTTCTCAATGAAAGTACATTTGGTGCACAAGGTGTACAGATTTTCACTCATGATGGCATCCTTGTACCTTGGGTAGCAACTGTTGAAATCAAAAACACGGTTCAAATCCATTTCACTGCCCCCAATTGTTCACCCCAATTCCATCTCGATTTACCTGACTTTGGAGGCGTCTATTTGCAAACTGATGGTTTCCCTATCATTGCAACGAGTGCTGAACCTTGCCAACTCACCCATAGCCTCAGCCTATCCGATGGAAGAGAATTTAACAACGAGAGTTTTCATATTGAGGGTGAAAATATTGAGATTGAGTTGAACTATTCATCTGTATCAACTGAAAATGCTGAAGCGTCTCTCGAAGGATACATTCATTGTGGTAACGATTCGCTGTATTTGAAAACTCAAATATTGACACTTGGTAGAATACCGATTGAAACACTCAGCATCGGAACTCTACCAGCATTCGAACCTTCTACCGTTGAGATTTCTATTGCATCGCTTGGAAACTCAACGCAGTCGTTCACTGTACTTCTTGACGGCCCAATGTCACGTATTGGAACTGTTTCCAATCAAATAGTGCTCGATGGAAGTGATAAAGCGGTCATTGAAATTCAACCAAATGGCTTACTCGAAGATCGAATGTCGATAAAGGGTGAACTGATTCTTCTCTCGCAAAGTGGTCATCGTTGGAGTCTGGAAATAGAATATACTGCCGAAGATAGTGAGCGAAACGTTCTCGATGAATGGCGAACACCCGGTAAATTGCTTGGAAGTGCAGGAATTATTTGCATTCTATGGGTGCTCAGTGGTATGTTTAAGAGGAAGAAAAAACCAATTCAAGTACAACAATCTTCTCCGTTCGATAAACAAGCACTGCAGATAGAGAGTAACCAAGGTTCCGACGCTTGGGGACGCACAATTGATGAGTTGAATCGAGTCTAAGAACGACCCGGAAACCATCTCTGCATCTTCAAGTAAAACCACTTATCCTCCGATTTTAGCGCACAAAGCCATGATTTATGCACACCTTCTGATAGACGAACTGCAAGACAGGCTGCTTCCCAATTGTCAGGAGCCAAATCTACCGGTTGTACAAGCCATGGAGCATGCGCTTCACCGACATCGGTTTCGTAGACTCGCCAGCGACTACCAAATTTAAATCCAGGTCGTAATAATACGCCTCGGGACAGAAGGTCATTGAAAAGTTCAAGTTCAGAAGGCACTTCAATTTCGTTGAGTAATGCACTCATCCAATTCCCCTCTTCTTCTCGAAGATGACGACCAGAGAGATGCTCTATTCCGATTGATTGCCAAGGCCAGGTCGACAAGTCGGGAATATACCAACCTGTACCTCGAACGATTCGCTCACCCCATAAATCCGACATAAGTTGTTTCTCATCGTTGGAAAAAGAGTTCCAAAGTCGCTGATTTCCATTTGGTTGTGCCATGCCAAGCAAATACATCGTCACATCCATTTCTTCATCGATGACGAAGAATTCTGCAAGCATACCGTCCGAATTCACTGTATTTGTCCATTCAAGCATTTCGACCCAGTCGACCTCATCGGTCGTCCATGCCCACCGCACATGTGCGACGGGAGGCTCCTTGGAAAATATCTGTTCCCGGCCCCATCGCATTGCCCATGTTGCTTTTGGAATATCTACCCCCCACTTAGAGGGAATATTTTCGACCGGAATCAAAATCTCACCACCACTACGTGCAGTATCAAAAACTATGCCACGTGCGACCACATCAGGATTTTGCTTAACAGAATCTCGAAACCAATGCTCACTTGGGAGTGGAACATGTCGATGCCAATGACAAAATAAAATCTCTTCTGCTGTAAGACGGATGCTTTCATCGCTCTGCATTTTCCCTAAACCGCTTTTTTGGTACAACCTTGAAGAAAGCGGAGGTTCGATAAACCAACTTCCATCCCGGTTTATGGGTGGTAACAGTGCTTGAGATGGTGGGAGGTTGGTTGTCAAAGAAACGCCCAACGGACGCGTTGTACGTTGGCGCGGTGTGAACTTGCGGTTCTGCCTCGCCATGCTACGCCGTCAACAACACATCATTTGAGTTGTAGGGTAACCGATGCCCCTATGTGCCTTCACTTCTACGATACAATGGGGGAGCGAAGTGGTTGACGGCTATCTAGGCTCATTGACAACAGAAGAACGGATGTTGTTGCATTTATGCGACAATAACTTGCCCGAAGGTGAATGGGAAGCCCCAGCAGCACTAACTCAGGCAGGAATTTCTGCTGCGATCCATGTACAACGTAAACATGTTCCAAGAACCCTCAAACGCCTTGAATTACGAGGCGACCTAACAAATTCAAAACGACATGTTCCCGGTGGGAAGCAACGTCGTCAAGTGTATGGATTGACTCCTACTGGACGTCAAAAGGCGAGTGCTTTACGAGAAAAAATCCTTTCTCAAACGGTCATTTGTGATGGTCAAAAAGTCATACTCTCTGAATTGCGTAAGGGTGGTCAAGCATCGCTTGATTTACTTTCTTTTATTGATGAGGGGATGAATTTTCATGACATTCCTGTCGTTTCACCTGTCTCAAATCCAGAAGGGATTGCATCTCTCGATGCCCAAGCAGGAGAACACTTGATTCGTCGCTTATTTGCTCGAGCATGGGAAGATGGAAAAATCACTCGAGATGAACAATATTTGCTCTCGGAAGTAGTCGATTTCCTCGGCATGCATCCTGAACGTGTTCGACGTTTATCCGATGAGGCAAGACGCGAACAAAAGGCGCCTCCTCCTGAGGAAATCTATCTTGATATGCTTCGCCAGGCAATGGTTGATGGCGAATTAGTCGATGATGAAATTGCGTTGCTTGAAACCGTACGAATCGCCTACGGCTTTGATCGATTAACGCATGATAAATTGTTGAATGATGCAAGACAATCTCCGATCGTATCGGAGAAGTATCGTACATACAAATCTACACTTATCACTGCTTTGGATGATGGAGTAATCACCAGTGATGAAGGAGCAATGTTGGCGACATTAAGAGATACCCTCGGTATTTCAGATGCACAACACGCAAGTTTACTAGCAGAATTGCGCGATAATATCAAGTGAACGGTAACTTAGGGACACATGAGAGGGTTAGATATGGGCATGTCCGATGAAGAAGAGGCCGTATACGAAGACCTCAACAATCTCAAGAACAAATTGAAGGCTGCTGAACAATGTAAAGTGGTTTTGATTGGTGACATTATGATGGATTGTTATATCCACGGGTATGCCAATAATCTCAATTCAAGAGCCCCTGTTCCGGTCCTCCGTGAAACAATGCGTGAGGAAGATGTTGGTGCTGCTGCACACGTCGGACGAGGACTCAACTCAATGGGATTACAAAGCCATTTGTTTGGTGTTGTAGGTGACGACCGAGCGGGATTAAATATTTTGGAATTACTCGAGGAAGAAGGTGTAGCAACCAGTGGAATCGCTATTCTTGATGGCCGTACTACGACTGTGAAAACTCGACTTCTTGCAACTCGAGAGAGTTTGGTCAGTGATGAACAACTTCTGCTGCGGTGGGATGTCGAAGATGATAATCCAGTCCCCCAAGATGCTTCTTCATTTCTTTACGACCAAGCGGTTGAAGAAGTGGAAACTGCCGATGTCTTGATTCTTTCAGATTATGGCCAAGGTGTGGTGGATGATGTCGGTGCTGAACGAATCATTAAGGCAGCACGGAATAAAAATGTTCAAATTATCGCCGACCCTAAACTCACCGGATTGCATCGCACTCACGGGGTCAATTGGATTCTTTTCCAATCACAGGGTCTTGAATTAATGCGTAGAAGACTTGGAGCATCCACCGGTAGTGAGGCTGCAATTCAATTGATTGAAGCTCATAATTGGGATCATTTGGTCGTTCTTTCGGGAGAAGCAGGTGTCACCATCTATTCACGTGATGAAGAAGTTGTACATGCGCCATGCACCCTCGATGATTTGCGCCAAATGATTGGGTTGATTGACGCTGCAGCAGTTGCCATCGCAGTTGCAATTTCCAAAAAATTATCCGTACGAAATACAGCATTACTTGCGAATGCTGCATGTGAATGTATTTTAGCTGCTGATCGCACTGAATCATTTGTTTTGAGTCGTGATGATGTAATCGACCGTATAGGTGAAATGTCTTGGAACCTTCAAGTTTCAAAGCGCTGAGGTGTTCAAATGAGTGCTTGGCCAAGGCCAACAACTGCAGACATAGGTCTGCGTGCATTTGCCTCAAACCCAAGTAGGTTGTTCACAGAAGCTACACTTGGGATGCAGGATATTCTTCTCTCTGAATCGGCACTGAAGTCAATAGATGGGCATATTCGACACACATCCCAGTGGCACATTTCAGCACCCTATGTTGGAGATGAAAAACAATGGGATTTGCTCCTCATTCAGTGGCTGGAGGAAGTACTTTATCGGGCTGAGATAAAACTCCAATGGCTTATCGATTGTCAAATCTCAGTCGTTTGGGAATCTGAGGAAGTGATACTCTCTGCACAGGTATCATGGGTCAATTCTGAAGAGATAGAACGGGAGGTTGAGATCAAAGCGGTCACAAGTCACGAATTGCAATTCACTGAACTGGCAAGCGATGAACATGCACTTTCACAATGGGAGCAAGTTCCTGATTTTCAGGGCCCTGGCTGGTTCTGTGATATCGTGTTTGATATTTGACCAACATTGGCATTGAATGTCATACGGCTACCGATGTAATAGCCGAGAGTATTGACGACCAAATCCATACATTTGTTGCCCCAGTCCTCAATTGCAAATTCAAACGGAAGAATCAGTTCAAGAAGCTCCCATCCAATACTAAGAAGAAAAAAGAGTTTCCAATTGGTGCGGATGAAACGCCCTGCAGTTGACCAAATTATAAAATGGGAAATAGAATACATGTTCAAAAGAACCATTCAAAGACCTCAGAAGTGGGAATTCCGATGGTGGACATGCGCTATCCTCAGCAAACCCACATACTTTCTCCATCCCGTTACCCCACAGCACACATGGCTCCGAGTAGGGCTGCTCCGTTCCCGGCCTGACCTATTCCCCCGGTTATTCGATTCCTGTTTCCCTCCGGAAACAGTTCACAACACCCGAGTCATGTGGGGGCGAGACATCAACGTCCGCATGTAGAAACCAAGGAGCCGCTTTCGCCGCCCAAAGGCGTTCAGCCCACCGTGAAGACGATTTGTGGTACAGGGTACGCCTAGCTCCCCACCTATCCCATCATGTCCTACAACTGACTGTATTTGAACGCAACGCTTGCCTACATTCGAGGGTTTGCGATGTCAAACTTCTTCTTCTTCATACTTTGAAGGGCATGACGTTTTGATAATTTGAGCCTCTAAAACATATTCACCATCGATGTAGTGAAGGATACCTTGGGCATAAACAGTACGATTATCCCCTAACCCATTGGAAACAGATGCATCCATGTAGTCAATTCGTAAAGTGTATGAAGAGCCATGTAATTGAAAATCTGTGGAGTTAATACTTCCATCGACAATTTCACCACGGATTGCTATTTCACGGTCAAGATATGAAGAAGGGTTATTCATCACTTCGTCAACAGTACGCGTCGGTTCAGGTGCCTCAATCAAGATGACGCCGAGAAGACCCAAAGTGATGACTGCACCAATAAGAAGGATTCGGATTCGTCGAGAAAACATGTGTATCACCTTGATTATGTCGTCATTCGGTGGGAAAAGCCAACCGCTTCCTGAAGAGTTGAGTATCCATGCTCTTTCATTTTCTTATCCAGACCATGAACAATGGATTTCGTAAGTCCTGCACCTTCGAAAACAAAACCGCTATAAGCCTGTAAAAGACAAGCACCTGCTCCAATTTTTGCCCAAGCATCTTCGGCAGAAAGAATTCCGCCAACACCGATAATAGGCCATTCTCCATTTGTCAATGAATAAATTTGGTGAACGATATCAGTAGAACGATTGGCGAGGGGTGAACCACTTAGTCCACCCGTTTGAGAGAATATTTTTTCTTCAGAGTTTGAAGAGGAGACGGGACGTTCAGTCGTTGTATTGGTCGCAATAATTCCATCGCATCCTGCATCTCGTGCCGTTTTAACAATCGCAACTAATTGTTCATCGGAAAGGTCAGGTGATATTTTGACCAATAACGGTTTGGTTTTTGATTGGGATGATTTAGCATTCCTTTGGTTGACAAGCGTACAAGAATCAATAATAGATTCAAGTGCAGCATCGTGTTGAAGTTCACGCAAATTTGGTGTATTTGGTGACGATACATTGATGACAAAAACATCACAGAATTCCCAGAGACGATCCATAGTTTGTGCATAATCATTCGGTGCATCTTCAAGAGAAGTAATTTTAGATTTTCCCAAATTCGCCCATAAAGGTACTGAAGGTGAGCCAAATTTAGTAAAATGCTGCTGTAATTGCTGAGCGACTTTCTGAGAACCAGGATTGTTAAATCCCATACGATTTACCAAAGACCGAGAGGGTGTAGCTCGAAACATTCGAGGTTTAGGGTTACCATCTTGCTCATGCTCGGTAATACCACCAATTTCGATAAATGACACACCAATCGCTTCCAATCCACGAAGTGCTTCTGCCCGTTTGTCAAGTCCAGCCGCATTACCAAACGGATGTTGATAGGTTTGGCCAAAACAATTGATTGGTATATTCTTACGTGGGCGATACAATAACGAGAGGACGCCACGAGTAAGTGGGTTGGAAGAGAGCGCTCTCAGTATTAGCAATGCTCGGCTATGTGCTTTTTCCGAATCTTGGACACGCAATGTCGGCCGAATAAAGACTCGGTAACCTATGCCCATACCATGCCCTCGAAGCGGTATCCTTCAAATCTTCCGCCCTCTAGGACTGTCTGTGCGAATAGATGACCCACTCTGGCCAGTCGTGCGGGAAACTTCTCGACAACTTTTGAGAAGAGACAATTTACACCTTGAGATCCCGGCAGAATTCAAAGAAGATATCGAAGGTCTTCTCTTGGAAATAAGTGACTATCAACCAGCAAAACTTCATTTTCCTACTTTTGAAATAAGTTCGCGCAACGATGTTTGTATCTATCAAAGTGAACAAGAAAGTGGTCGGCTACAAATGATTGGTTATATTGGAATGGAGGAGCCTAAACCTAATGTGAGATGGATAAAAATGCCTGTTAATGAAGGGTGGAAAGAAGTTATCTCTGCTTGCCACGAACTCCATGATGCAGGTTATCCAGGATGCATTGGTTGCGGTGGTGTAAATTCGGAATTACCATGGGATGAGTACAAATCCCGTTCTCGGCTGTAACAAAATAATTTCTCACATCTTTGGATTTTGCTCTACAGATACAAGAGTATCTGTTCATTGACCTCGGATATAAGAGAGTTCAAGTAGCCTCGTCGGTCGCATGTCAATTCATGAGCGTCGTCATTGTTGCCGAGAAACCGAGTGTAGCCAATGACATCGCTCAAGTTCTCGGTGCATCATCAAAAACAGATACCCACTGGGAAGGAAATGGGATAATTGTCACTTGGGCGATTGGGCATTTGCTGCAATTGAAGTATATGGATGACTACGATGAAGCATTTAAAGATTGGAGAAAAACGGTTGACCGCTTGCCATATATCCCTGACTCATTTGAATACAAACCAATTGGTGGCAGAGGTAAAAAGCAACTTTCTGCAATCACAAAACTCATCAAAGCAAAAGATGTAACTGAAATCGTCAATGCTTGCGACGCTGCAAGAGAAGGCGAATTAATTTTCAGAACAATTGTTCAACACACTAAATCTAAAGTGAAAAGTTCCAGAATGTGGCTTCAGTCAATGACACAGGATTCGATTCAAAAAGCCTGGGACGAGCGCTTGGATGGGGAAGAATACTCCGCACTCAGAGATGCTGCTTATTCACGTTCAGAAGCCGATTGGATTATCGGCATGAATGGCTCTCGAATTGCAAATTCATTTCTTCCTCGTAAAAAGAATGAGCGCGTAGCCATATCACTCGGTCGGGTACAGACCGCTACATTGGCAATGATTGTTGAGCATGAATTGCATGTTTTGGGTCACACACCGTTACCATATTGGCAACTCGAGGCGAACTTCAAATCAGGCGATGCTGAATGGAAGGGGCGTTGGGAGCGCAACAACCATGTTGATGACCCTGACCAACCCGATTACAAATCACACCGAATAATTGAGCAAGCAGAACATGATAATTTGAATGCTATCTTGAAATCAGGTAAAATGGCTACAATAAAACAAACTCAGCGTGAATCTGTTGAAAAACCACCTTTGAATTTTGATCTTACAAGTCTTCAGAGAGAAGCAAATAATATTTTCAGTTGGTCTGCAAAGAAAACTCTTGGAGTCGCACAAGACTTGTATGATTCCTTCAAACTTACGACCTACCCACGTACCGATTCACGCCATTTGCCTGAAGATATGCATGAACAAATTGCGAAAACAATTCGTCAACTTGGCGCCCAAGGAGAGTATAATGTTCATTCGACACGAATCATTGATGATGGAATGAAAAATTCTGGAAGAAATTTTGACAATTCCAAAGTGAGTGACCACTTTGCCATTATTCCAACTGGAAAAATACCTGAAGGCAATTTGAACTCCGACCATACACGTCTCTACGACCTCATCGTTCGAACATTTTTAGCATCGTGGCACCCAGAGTCTACATGGGATGTACAAAAGCGCATAGCGACACTCGATGGTGAAAACTTCATCAAAGAATCCCGCACTATCAAAGTCGAAGGATGGCGAGCTGTTCGTCCAAAGAAGCAATCATTGCCTGAAGGGTGGAATGTTCTTCCAAGTAACCCATGTGATGGTTCAATCGAATCATTTGAATTTTCCGAAGAAAAGTCAAAGCCGAAGGGTCGTTTGAAGGAAGCTGGGCTCCTGAGATTAATGGAACATGCTGGTAAGCAAATCGATGATGAAACTTTAGCAGAAGCGATCAAAGATAAGGGACTTGGAACACCTGCTACACGGGCTGATACAATCGAAAAACTGGTTGACCGTGGATATATTCAACGTTCACGTGGTGGAAGTATAAGTGCAACTGCTCATGGAATCCGAATCATTGACGTATTAAGAAAAATTCCAGTTGAATGGATTACTTCGCCTGAAATGACCGGTGAGATGGAATCGTCACTCCTCCGTGTTCAACGTGGAGAAGAACCACGAGAGAATTACATGAATGCAGTGATTGAACAAACAACAGAGATGGTTGAGCGAATTAAAAATCACGATCGAACAGAATTGTATATCAATGAACCTTCAATTGGAGATTGTTTGATGTGTAAGGGTAAAATTATTGAAACGACACTGACCTATCAATGTGAAAAGAATGAAGGTCGAGATAAAGGATGTTCATTTGTATTTTGGAAGGATACCTCCGGAAGATGGTTCGACCAACCTACGGCTATGCGCCTCTTAGAACATCGTCAAATCGATGATTTGCATGGCTTTTTCAATCGAACCGGTGAACCCTACATTGCATCGGTCAAACTAACCGATGATGGAAAGGTCGAATTTATTGGAGGCGGTGAATCATCTTCCGATGCCTCTGATGAGGAAGTTTGCCCGTGCCCAGCATGTGACCATGGTACGATTCGAATTGGACAAACCATGTATGCTTGTGATCATGATGAGTGTAAATTCCGAGGTGTTTCGAAGGAAATGTGTAAGCGCCCAATTACTCCTGAAGAAGCAAAGCATATTTTGGTAAATGGTAAATCAGAATTGCTTGAGGACTTTACTTCGAAGCGTGGTCGTCCTTTCAAGGCATTCCTTGTCCGTGACAATCACCGCATTAAATTTGAATTCCCACCACGAGAAGCTGCCGCTGATGCTACTCGATTTACTGTTGTTGAGGGCGTCGTTGGTATATGTCCGACACATAAGGTAAACATCGTCGAAACTGAGACGCATTACCAACCCGAAGAAGGTTCAAGTGGTTGTACAATACAAATCTTGAGAGAAATCTCCAAAAGAGAAATCACTCGCGAAGAAGCGAAAATCCTCATCGAAAAGAGAGAAATTGGCCCGTATGACGACTTTATATCGAAGAAAACCGAACGTGAGTTTTCTTCAAAACTGTATCTAAAGAAGAACGAATCAATTGGATACAAGTTTGCAAAACGCTGAGAACACATACTTTCGAGTCACGATAGAGCGAAGGTTGATGTCCAACCGACTCCGGACTTGAACCATGAAGCAGTCCGATTGGGATGTCATCATCGTTGGCGCAGGGCCAACAGGTGGCCGAACTGCGACTCACTTAGCATCTCTTGGGCATCGCGTTTTGATGCTTGAAGAGCATACTGAAATTGGACGTCCGTTCCAATGTGCCGGTCTTGTCACGCCAAAGGCATTGCATGAAGTTGGTCTTTACGACTCCGTTCTCGAAGAAATTGACGGTGCACGAATTCACGGCCCAAGTGGTACTCTCGTTCCTGTAGGAACTGATGGTAAACTGCGAACCTATGTTGTATGTAGAAAGAAGTTCGACCAAGGAGTTGTTCAACAAGCAATGGAATCTGGCGCATCACTTTGGCTCAACTCTCAGCCACGTTCTGCTGATATTACTCCGGAGAAAGTCACACTCAATATTGAATCGAATGGAGAAGAGCTGACGCTCAACTGTAAATTACTCATTGGTTGCGATGGAGCGCATAGTTGGACTCGTCGCTATTTCAAAATGGGCCGGCCCAAGGAGATGATGATTGGATTTCAAGTAGAAGTATTGGGCTATAAGGGCAAAGATCGTTGGCTTGAAATGTACAGTGGTTCCGAAGTCGCTCCAGGTTTCTTTGCGTGGGTCATTCCATCTGGTTTTGGCAGTCATCGAATTGGTATTTGGTCAACTCCTGAGCATTTGAAAGGAAGGAGCGTTGAACAATGCTATGAGGATTTGATACAACACCCACTGTGGAAAGATCGATTCGATGAAATCAAAGAAATCGCAAGATTTTGTGGTCCGATTCCGAGTGGCATGGTAAAAAAAACTGTAGCAGAACGTGTCATGCTCCTTGGGGATGCTGCGGGAATGGCAAAACCGACAACAGGTGGTGGAATTGGTCCCGGTTTCAAACAAATCAAGGGCATTCTTCAGCCTCTAAGTAAAGCTATTTTTGATGATGAACTGTCTGAAACGAATCTTAAAAAGGTAACTTCTAAGCATTTCCTATCGATGAAAAAGGACCAAGACAAAGCACGTACATTAAGAAATTTACTGGTCAGTGATGCCAGTGACAAAGAATTGGATTCTCACTTTGAAAACTTTGCCCGCCCCGATGTTCTTGAACTCATCAACGATATCGGTGATATCGAAAAACCGGTTCCACTCGGTCTGGCATTGGTGAGGAAAGTTCCAGCATTTCGAAGATTGGCCCTAAAAGCAGGGACTCGACTTTTGTTTAGATAGGGAGTGATTTTATTTCTAAATTACAACTGGAACAAAGAATACGTTTTCCACCGTTTGAATCCTACAGATTTATCCCTTCGGAATTACCAATTGCGACAAAAAGAATAGTTCTAGAAAGTGGAAGCAAAAGTGAATTGATTAAAACATTAACCGAACGTGTTCCAAGTTTTCGGCTCGGTGGAGAAGAAACTTGGCTTATTGAGCAACGCTATCTACTTGATGGCAAACTTTTCGATGATTCTCAAATCAAGCGAACTTCTCATCATCTCGATAATTCGAAGCGACCGCTCGTCGTCAATAAACAACGTAGAGGTTGGTATCTCACACCTAATCCGATCCATTCAGCAGTTCGACGTTTCATTTCAACGACCGTTGTGATTCTGTTAGTGGTACTCGGATATTTGTTTGTCGAACCTATTTTGAGTTCCTTTGGCATACCTGGAATTGGAACTGGAACCGTGCGAATCGGTGCTCTCGATTACCCAATGTTGGCAGTCATTATTGTACCACTCCTCTTTTTACCGCTTGCTTTGCGTGTGGGAGCTAACCTTGCAGATTTAGTTCAACAGCAAAATTTTATCAAATCATCTCCACAAATACCTGTTGTTGAAATTATTGGTCAACCATCTGCGGGTAAACCATTGAAATTAAAGATTCAACTTTCTGAAATTCGAGATGATTGGTCTGATATTCAAGTGACCTGGAGAGTCGGTTCTCTTTCACCTGCTCGTGATGAAGTGTTCAGTTCACTGGGACATGCTGAATCAAATCAACCACCTCCTGGCCTAACAACTGAATTACCACATCATTGGGAAATTGGACTGGATGATGGAACTGGCGGAGGTGAAGAGGCCCCTATGGAACGTCATGAAGTAAAGGGAGGGCTCTTTCTTCGACCTATGCGTATTATGGAATTTGGAGGAAGGAGCGAACTGAAAGATGGAGAAATTATTCTCGAGCCACCAAAATTGAATTGGCCTGGTACTGTTTCATCTCCAATCATTAGAATCCATTGGGAACTCATCGTAAGTATCCAACGTCAAAAAGGAGGTCCATTGTTGTGGGTTCTACCTTTGGCAGTTCGCCATCCAAAATATAGTTCGCTCATCGAATCCCCCCCGACAAATGATGGTAGAACTGAATCAGATTCCGTATAATCTTTGCAACACATTCAAGACTCGCTTCTATCCTCTTTGGTTCATGCAAAGACGCTCATTGGCTGCTTTCTTTCTCACCGGTCTGATGGTTTTGTCGGGTTGCTTCGGTGCTGTTAGCCAAAATGATGATGAAAAGGAAGTTGAAGAACCGTTTTCTAATACTGTCGAGTTAACCGCTGCATGGGGTGTGATTCCTGATTCAATTCCATTCGATGGAACTCCTGTTCTACTCACCATAGTGGTTCAAAGTCAAGGTGATGATTGGGAGGCACATCCTACAATCCTCACACCTCATATTACTGTACTGACGACTTTTGAGTGGGAACAAACTCCACAAGGATTACAGTTGATGTTTATTCCGGAAGTCGCCGGTAATTATTCAATTTTGGTTCAGTTCACTGTAATCAATGATGCTGAATTTATCCTACCACGGCAGATAGACCTCGTACATACAATCAGTATAATCTCTCCAGAGGAAGAAGCCCCAATACTTTCAGCACCAGTCATGCTCTCATTAGAGGAACCATCGGTAATTTGGTTTGAAGGAAGTGTTGTTCACAGTGCGCTTTCGACATGCTCATTGATGATTCATTACGGTGAAGAGATGAGTAAATCCGGCATTGTCAAAGGTGATGGCACATGGAAAACTCTTCTTGACCTCTCAGAAGTCACAGACTCTTTTGAAATACGAACTGTAGTTGAATGTGGAAATGAGTCCCGGAAAAGTGATACCGTTACAACACAAGTTCTTGTTGAACATTCAGGCGATGATGCAGATGGTGATGGAATTTTGGATTTAGATGACCGTTGTCCGAATGGCTATGGTGCATCAGATGGGTGGAGTTCGACAAATGCAAGTGACCAAGATAACGATGGTTGCCATGATTTTGAGGAAGACTTCGATGATGACAATGATGGAGTGTTGGACCATTTGGACCTTTGTCCGAGATCTTTTGGATGGATCAGTACCCCTGATGCTGACTATGATTCTGATGGATGCCACGATACGGATTATGATGATGATGATGATAACGACGGTGTTTTGGATTCTGATGATTTTTGCCCGCGTGGATTATTGAACTGGGCTTCTGGTTCATTCAGTGATTGGGATGGCGATGGATGCTCAGATTTAGATGAGGATGCTGACGACGATAATGATAATCTGCTCGATAATGCAGATACATGTCCAAAGGGGGTCATCGATTGGGTCAGAGATGGAGTTTCTGATTATGATGATGATGGTTGTAACGATGTACTCGAAGATATCGATGATGATAATGATGGTGTCTTCGATGTAAATGCTACAGGTCATCTTTTGGATGAATGCCCAAAGACTCCACTCAATTCGACAGAAGTAAATGAGGTTGGATGTGCTGCAGTGGAGAGAGACACAGATGCTGATGGCGTAAATGATTTGCTTGACCTATGCCCTGGTACGCCGAGTGGACTTGTTGTCAATACGATGGGGTGTGCAGATTTGGATAATGATGGGGTATTTGCTAACGTTGATATTTGTTCGGATTCTCCTGAAAAATGGACCATTGATTCTCAAGGTTGTGCTGTTGTTCAATCCCCAGTGAGCTGGACGAGTGGTTCAACTCTTACTGGTCCAATGCAAATCGTGCCTCAATTCTCTGTTCCGACTTTAGATGGAACGTTCTCGTTCCAACAAGAATGGACTGGGCATGATATCTATTACTTTTTATTCAAATACACTGATTCCAGTGGCAACTCAAATTCAGCGACTTGGGGTCAAAGTCCTGGTCCCTTTATCCGAGGATTACCATCGAATGTTCATCTCTTCTTTGGCTCGTTTGACTCAACCTATCACAGTGATATTGTGAATCGGAAAGCAGCAGTTGAAAATGCGCTCAACCCGAGTGAAGAAACTGCATGGGAAGGAAGAATACACTATATTGACCAACGAGCAAACAGTATCTCAGGTGGATTAGGGCAGATGATCTCCAACTTTAATTCACCAATGTTTATTGGAATTGACCGTTTCCAAATGGCACGTGAAACTGGGTCATTGTATGCTTGGACAAGTTCAAATTATGACCCTCTACATCTCATTCATGAACCTCACCAATGGAACGCAGAATTTCCCGTTGAAATACGAAGACAAGATATTGGTGTCGAAGAAGTTACAGTACTCGACTTTTATCGCCATACCGGTGGATGGAGTGGGGGATTTACAACTACTACAAACGCAGTCTTCCCAAGTAATCTTACCAATTACGATACGCTTGAAGTCTACCACGAACATGCATGCGATGAACGTTCGAACCGTTATCAGAAGAGTGATGGTAGCAACGGAGGTTGTCATGAATGGGATTATGAGGCAAATCTACGTATCTGCGACCGAGATAACACTTCAGCATGTGGAACAGAATACATGCGGTGGATTACGACCTATGGTCGAGAAGGAAAGTGGTTAACAGATATTTCACCGTATCTCTTTATGCTTGAAAATGATGATAATCGGACGTTTAAGTATAGAGGTGCCAACAAGGGCGACCTGACAATAACTTTCCTTTTGAGTAATTGGGGCAGTGGGCTACGAGGCCAAAGTGCTGACTTTGCATTCACTGGTGGTCAATTCGATGGCACCTACAACGACCTCACAAAGTACACTCGAGACTTGAATTTCACCGTACCATCTTGGGCAGATAAAGTTGAAATTGTAGCGACAATTACAGGCCATGGCTTTGGTAAAGATAATGCAAACTGTGCGGAATTTTGTGACCATCAGCATCACTACTACCTCAATGGATTTACGACCTATGAATGGCACCCAATCGTCCACTCAAATACAAATGAAGGATGCGAAAATGAAGTTAACAACGGTGTTGTGGCAAATCAATTTGGTTCATGGCCATATGGACGTGCTGGATGGTGTGCTGGACAGGATGTCAAACAATGGACCTATGACATCACCAGTTGGAGTGACATGAATGGAGGCGTAAATCATCTTACCTACAGAGGATTATACAATGGTCAAGAATACTCACCCTCCGATGGGGTTGGCAACGGACAACGTAATATTCACGCTGAAATCTGGGTTGTGTACTATAACGCTACAACATAAACCAACATGTAAGTTGATCAATTAAACTTGCATCGGTGGTGGAGATGCAAGGTCCTGTGGAGCAGTTCCTCTCATTGGCGTTTCAAGAAATACATAGTCACTGTCACGTCTTTGGGGAATAAATCCTGCTCGCAAAATTACATCTTGTAATTCACGTTCGGATGCTTGGAATTTTGTCGTGCCTGAAGCAGAAACAACATTTTCTTCCATCATTGTTGAGCCAACGTCATTTGCACCACCAAACAGTGCGAGTTGAGCCGTCTTAATCCCCATTGTTGGCCAAGAAGATTGAATGTTTGGTATACTGTCAAGATACAAACGAGATACGGCTACATGGCGTAAGTATTCGGTCGACCCTGAACCCAATTCGATTTTATTCTGACCACGATTACGTCGACCAAAACTGTTGACTTCAAGTTGAACAGGCCATGCAATGAAAGAGGTAAAGCCACACGAATAGTCCTTCAGTGAACGATCTTGTAAATCCCGAATTCTCCTCATGTGCTCAACCCGTTGTTCGAATGACTCTCCAAACCCGATGACATTCGTTGCGCTGGTGGTAAGACCAAGTGATTGTGCTTCTTCCATGACTCGAAGCCAATTTGCTGGAGCGCCTTTTTTTGGAGAGACATCTTTTCGTACATCATCGACAAGCATTTCAGCTCCTCCGCCCGGCAATCCATGCATTCCTGCTTCTTGCAGACGTACCAACACTTCCTGTGTCGAAAGTTGACTTACTTCCGCAATACCCTCGATTTCTATTGGACTGAAACAGTCTAGAGCAATACTCGGATGTTGAATTCGAAGTTCACGAATTAGATTTTCATACCATTCGAAAGGCAAATCAGGATTGACTCCTCCTTGCATCAAAATTCTTACACCTTCTATATCTTCCAATTCTTTGATTCGTTGCGAGATTTGTTCGATCGTTTGGGTATACGTTTCTTCATGGCCAGGAGGTCTATAAAACGAACAAAATTGGCAGTTAATTGTACAGACATTGGTATAATTGATATTTCGGTCAATCAGATAGGTTACTTTTTCATGACCATGCATGGCATTGCGTCTTTGATGTGCAGCACTCATTAACTGATGCAATGGAGCGTTGGTATACAATTCAACTGCCTCATTCTCGGAAAGTCGGAATTGTTCAGCATTCTGCTGTTGCCATAAGGCTTGACGTTCAAGAATAGAAGACCAATTCATTTCTTCACCTCAGAATGGTTTTCCGGTTATCGATTCAATTTCTTCGATGGTCTTGGGACAGGCGGAAGTGAGAACATCGGGATCGGCTGAAGTAACAAGTACATCGTCTTCAATTCGGATACCGATGTTTGCATACCGTTCAGGACAGTCAACATCTGGCCTCCAAGCACCAAAATACAATCCTGGTTCAACAGTGAGACACATTCCTTCTTCGAGTAAACGGGGATTACCGTTTGGTTTGTAAATACCAACATCATGAACATCCAGACCAATCCAATGACTGGTATTGTGCATGTACCACTTCCGAAGGTCGCCGGTTTCAATATCTAAGGCCTCATCGAGGCTTTGTTGAATAATCCCTAAACCAATTAATCCCTCTGCAAGCACTCGACGAGCAGCCTCATGTGGAGCGGTGTATGGTTGGCCAACTCGACAGCAATCGATTGCTGCATATTGTGCATCCAAAACAATTTGATAAATTTCCTTTTGTGCATCTGTAAACTTTCCATTAATGGGCCATGAGCGGGTAATATCTGCAGCATACCCACGGAATTCGGCTCCTGCATCAATCAAAATAACTTCTCCATCTTCACAGACATCATTGTTTTCTTTGTAATGCAATACAGTCGCATTGTCACCGCAGCCGACAATTGAAGGGTAAGCCCATCCGGAAGTTCCAGCATAAACAAAGAAACCTTCAATTGTGGATTGGAATTGATATTCCATCCTTCCCGGTTTCGAGTGACGCATTGCGGCAACATGTGCATAACTGCTGACGTCAGAAGCATACCTCATTTGTTCGATTTCAGCAGCTGATTTACGAAGTCGAAGTTCGGCAATTCGAGCACTGGGGTCCTCAAGAGACACAGGGCCCGAACCAAAGTGCTGACGTGCTCTATCACGTCGTTCAATAGCCGCACGAATGAAGTCATCAACATCACCACGAACTCCGGTTCTCAAGAGAACCCGATGAGATGTATCGATGTATGAAGATAATATTTTAATCATGTCATTTACAGAATGGGCTTCATCGATTGGCCATTCAGCCAATGCTCCTTCAACACCAGGCCTTCGACCCTCCCAAATTTCTTTGAGTGTGTCTTTCGGTTGGACAAAGAGTGTAGAAACCCAAGTACCATCGACGCATCGAAGCACAAAGACTGCTTCTGGCTCACTCCAGCCAACAAAATACAGCATATCACTCATTGTTCGATAGGGGTAATGTACATCATTGGAATGTGTTGATTCTTCGGCAGCACACAAAATCAAAACATCATCTGGTCGAAGTTGTGAAGTCAACCGATATTGCCGAGCCTTGAACTCATCAAGAGTGATCGGCTCAGGTTGCGGCCCAATATGACTCATAGCAGCTTCGTTCATGGCAATCCCAACAGTTCGACTTTATTCAATAATTGCATTGAAAACATTATACTTCTGATTCATCGAACTCTTTGAATTGCTCCGATTTGTCATTCACAATCCACTTCGGAACTGTCGTTTGATTCAAATTCCGCCTTGATGAACTGATTATAATGCCAACGACAAAAACAATCAGAACGATAATAGAAACAGAAAGGAACATCGCTTTGGCGTTGAAAGTATCGAGTGAAACTGTTTCAGAGATATGTACTTTGAACGAAACTTCGCTGGTTGCGCCGTCATTGTCCTCAACAACCAAACGAACATCATACAACCCTGAATCAGAAAAGTCTGACGATTGTAAGGTCGTTCTTCCTGTAGCGAATGTATCACCATTGACATACCATGTATAGAGCAAATCAGAATCATCATTGATTGTATCGAAACTTTTGCTACTGTTGAGTTCCCATGTTTCACCATCGGTAAGTGTCACCGTCGAACCTTCAGTAATTACATAGGAATCCAATTCGATTTGAATAATCGGTGCGATATTTTGTACTTCAAACTCGATTGATGAATGAACAAGCCAACCGGCAGTATCACGAACCAATAATTCAACAACCCAAGTTCCTGGAACATCTGGCTTCAAAGAAATTACAGTGTCAGTCACTTGCTCATTTGCAAGTAACGCTCGACGAGAACCATCTGGAAGTAAAAGAGTCCATGTGAGAATATTATCGCCACCTAAATAGCCATCTTCAACTGAAGCAGAGAACGAGATTGGTGAGAACTCCTCAACTGTACTCTTGCCCGACAAAATTTCTGAATCATCATTTGAAAGTGAAATTTCATCGAGATCACAAGTTAACGTAACAGATGGTTCGGTCTGGTCGAATAATACCATGAAATGTTCAGTGTTTGATGAGCGCAAAAGTGTATCGACTACTGTAATATTAAACAACCAATATCCGTCATCGAGGTTCATGTTTTCAGGGTCAAAAATAAGTTTCAACTCTTGGAGTTCAGAAGTAAAATTAAAATCGAAAAAGTCAATCATTTCATTAAGACAAAATCCATTCGGAGCGGGACAAATTCCAAGTTTGACAATGAATTCTGAGCCACTACCAATTGGAGTGACCAGAGGGACTACGAGTTCCATATTCCGGTCAGCAAGGAGATGAATAGAGTGGGATATCTGGTGTGGTGAGGGAAATGGGAGAAGAACCGGATGATGATTCTGTGAACCAATATAGATGACCTTCGAAGCCAGGGGAGGGGAATTTGAATAAGTATCGAAAACAATTAGTTCACATGTACAATTGTAAGAAGATACATTGAGAACAAGATTCCAATCCCATTCCGTATCTGCAACTGCATGTACAAAGGTTAACTTCCCCGAATCCAACGGAATCTCCAATTCATTCGAGATGTCAACTAAAAGCCATTCGAAATTTGTAAGAGGGACTCTAGAACTCCCATTCAAATACAAAGTTTCGTTAAAGATGAGTCCATCATCCTGAAATATAATCAATTCGGGAGAATCTTGATTTGACCTATCGGCAAGAGTTGATTGAAAGAGAGGTATAATTAAGCATGTGAGGACGAGAAAAACGTATCGCCTCGAATCGCCCATATGTTCATCTCCGCAACCACCAAACATCAATGTTCGGACTTCATGCTCGATACTAAATTTTAAATCATTGAGCAAATGGATCGCACAATTCACCCTGTCCAGGGAAACTGGTTGGGTTTCTTGGATTGGTATCCCACTTGAATTCACAGAAGTTTACGTGACCGTCATCGTCGCTGTCAAGCATTCGGTCAGCAGGGTCTTCCGGGTCAAATTGGAAGTGGAATTCCCAACCGGTCGACATGCCATCATCGTCATGATCTTGATAATACACTTCTGGACCATCATTCCAACCGTCATTATCGGTATCGTTGGAAATTGGATTTGTACCATTCTCCTTCTCTTCGAAATTTGTGTAATTTTCAAGGTTGTCATAGAATTTCTTCCCATCTGGTGTATCTGGGCTAATATTACAATCGGAATTGGTTGAATCATTGTAGCCTGAACAATACTTCTTGATGAGGCCTGAACGGTTCAATCCATCATGATCTGGGTCTTCATCACCATCCATAACTCCATCCAAGTCACTGTCAGGCATTGAAGGGTCCATTACACCACGAGCACCATACGCATCGAGTGATCCATTATCGACCAAACCATTTTCAAGGGCAAGACCGGAATAATAAACTTCCCAACCATCTGGGAGATTATCTGAATCAGTATCATCATCAACAGGGTTCGTGTTCCATTTATCCGGAGCTTCTGCGCTGTTTGGAAGAGAGTCATTATCAATATCAAATGTGTCATCCTTCATTGAATCAAGAGAAGGGTCTAATGCCCATCGACCATTACAGTTACAGAAATTATTCAAAGGAACTGTAAATCCTGTGAGGTTCATTTCAGAAATACTGAACTTCTTCTCGATGATGAAACCACCAAGATTATTCTGCCACACATAGCCTCCAGCATCCATGCTGCAATCGTTGTTTTGAGATGCTACACAGCCTGGGCGTTGCCATGAAGAAGTTGCAACCCATAAACTGTGAGAATTGGTATTGTCTTCAGTGGATTTAACTTGCATTTCCCAGCCATCAAGCATACCATCAGAATCGGTATCATTGAGTAAGGGGTTGGTCGGATTTTGATAAGGTCGTGGAACAAATAATACTTCATTTCCATCAAGTAAACTATCGTTATCTGTATCTGAGTTGTTTGCGTGAGTGAGGAAATTATCTTTGCCAGCAATGACTTCTTCGCCATCTTCAAGACCGTCGTTGTCAGTGTCAAACATACATGGGCTGGTGAAATATGGAACTCCATTCCATGAATAGCCAGTCAAAGCCTCAATTTGGTCAAGTTCACCATCTCCATCTGTATCGGGGTTCGATGCATTGGAACCACCATCACCACAGCCTGAAGAAAATTCATCAAAGTCGGAAAGGCCATCTTGATCCGTATCAAATAATCCAGGATCTGAAGTGACCCATGTTTTGATGATACCGTTGTTGACAACTAAAATCTCCCAACCCATCACTTCAATTCCATCCATGAGTCCATCACCATCTGTATCGGGGTTAAGTGGGTCTGTAGAACGGCCATCAATGATTCCATCACCATCACGGTCACGAGCATTGTATTCCATGAGATTGGTGAATTGTTCCTCTGCTTCGACAATTTCCATCCATTGGAATAATCGTGAATCGACTGCTTGACCGATACTCACATCGATTTGATAAACATAACCTGCAACTGGAGCAAGCATAGCAATCGTCTGCTTTTGACCGCCAGCGAGAGTGATTTGTCCACGAGCAACAGTTGTGTTCGCTTCGACCCAGCTATCCTTGAGAACATCAATGCCAACGACAATAGTCGTTGATTCAAGAGTGCTGTAAAAGACACCGCCATCACGGTCAACGTCCCAGCCATCATGGTCAGGGTCGAGGTTGCCGTTTGAACCATCACGTGGGTGAAGACCGTTGGTTGATTCCCAACCATCTGGCATGCCATCAAGATCGGTATCGAGACGCCAAGGTGAAGTGAAGTTCGTTGGACCAAACAGATTTGCAACTTGATATTCTTCAAAATTATTCAATCCATCTTCATCCCAGTCGCCATAGCCATCGGATGCATTCGCAGGATTAAGCAGCATTCCTGCATCATTTTGAGGGTGGTCGTTCACATTGGAGTAACAGAATTCGAAACCATCTGGCATTCCATCGCCATCGGTATCCCAATCCGAAGGACCGTTTAGGAATCCGTCACCATCCATATCCATGAGGAACCATGAAAGTTCAAAGCCTGCGAATGGTGATTGACGGACAATAGGGTCGAGAAGAGGAACATTGCAATTTTCACCAACTCCAGTGAGTAAAGTTGCAGTAAGGTTACCAATTTCTACAATGTCGTCAAGGAGGTCCATATCAGAATCTCTGGAAGTAGGGTTCGTTCCATACGTTTCCTCCTGGAAATTTGGTAGACCATCTTCATCTGTGTCGAGTACCATGTCGCATGAATGGGAACCCTCAGCATTGGCTAATTCATCCCAAGATGGCAAAGCACCCTCTGAAGAGTCATAAAATGTGGCTAAGGTGTCCTCCATTGCTTGGTCAAGCAAAAGGCAGTTCCAATTACCGTCGAGTGGATCGAACAAAGTCACATTTCCACCAGGTGTTTGAACTGTCCGGGTATACATAGACTCCCAGAGGTCATTGAGATTATCATTATCAGTATCAGAACGCTGAGGATCGGTTCCAAGTTCTTGTTCGGCTTGGTTGGTAAGACCGTCATGGTCAGGGTCGCCGTTCGGGCCTTGTTCAGGGTCTGGCCACGATTCAGTTTCGTTTTGAATATTAGCATCTGGGGTTTCTTCTGGTTGGGTAGGATCTAGAAGCAAATCTTCCGATTCGCCGTTATCGAGTGGATTTAATCCATGGGCTACTTCCCAACCATCACTCATACCATCGAAATCAGTATCCGCCAATTCGGGGTTTGTTCCGTATTGGGTTGATTCAAGCAAATCGGATAATCCATCGCCATCAGTATCTCTTGCGTCACTAAGTGATGTTCCAGAACCTATCAAGTCGTCCTCCGCAGCACTTTCGAAACCGCCAATTCCCTCACTTGTTTGGAAAAAACCGGAAAAACCGACGAAAAGAGAGCCAAAAATCAATGTAGAGATGATTGCAGCATAGGCCATTTGATTGTGACTAAGAGACATTTTGAACACCTTGCACATCTGTGCGAATTCACCGACTTGGTGCTTCGGTTATAGACCTTAACTCTCGATGTTTAATCCCAGTGAAAGAATCAAACCTCTATTTCATGGAATTCGTCAATAAGAATACGAGAGAAGTGATGTCAATTGGAGACTCCAATTTTCATTCTTAATTTCAATTTTTACTTTCGCTTTTCTACCAAATCCTCTTTGCCAAAAAGCGATGAGATATGCAACTGTAAATGGAAGGATTGGAGAGGGTAGAAGTTCGAATTCAATACCTCCCTGTTCATCAAGATCGGTCATTCGAAGGGATGAACCAAAACCGAATGGTTGCAAATAGACCTCAATCAACTTCTTCCAACTCTCGTTATCCTGAATGTAAATAGGCCGTTCACTTTGGGAAATTACCTCCTCAACAGCAAGCGAGGTCAGAATCAACGGAATCCAAGCCGATGATTCGATGTGTTCGGGAAATTCCCAGGCATCGAGTATTTCTGGACGAAGAACAAGCCCCTGCATTTTCACAGATTGAAAGAGCCTCTGAAAGAGACCTGATGGAAGAAAGCATGTGCGTTCACCCAAATGAGTCCAACCGTACTCAACTGAGAGAAGGTCGAGTTGAACAGCGGTTCCATCTGTGAATGGAAGTGTAGTCGAATCGGAGTCCCAGATAAACTGCGGTGGAGGAGGGGCTTGTGAGATTGAACGGCTGTCTTCATCAAACTCAAGTTGGATTTGAACATTCGATACTTGATGCCACTGAATTTTTCGCCGCACAGAAGTCATCCCCTCGACTGCCGCCAGAGCAAAACCGCTGCATATAGGGGCAAGGAGATGTGAAAAAACACGCATTGTTCCAAATTCATATTCGCCCCATCCCATTTGCGACCATCGGATCGAGAGAGAATTGATGAGGCGTTTTTTCTTCATAAACCAACCAATTTGTAATAACGAGGATTGATTGAAAGAATATTCCTCTTGATCTGCTGCTGCATGCATGAGTTTTCGCCCAAGTGGCACTCCTGCATTGGTTTCAAATGCATGCCACCAACGATGGAAATCTATGAGATTCCAGACCATCCAGGCCTGTCCAGAAGAATCCCGAATCGAACCATCATTCGAACGATGAAAGCGTTCCTGTATCGATGAAAGCAAGGATGATGAAGCAGAACTTGAATCTTCAACTGCGGCCATATTTTCGCCTCAGAAGGGATAGCCGTTGATGTTTTCTTCATTGAAGCAATAACGTATTGTTTGGAAATCCGATTTTAGATGTGCTACATCATTCTTTACAGTGCTAGGGTCCTCAGAATGCAATAAAACTCGGGCATATAATTTTGCGACTTCTTGCATTTCAAGAGTGCCCATACCGACTCGAGTTAATTCTTGCACACCAAGGCGCAGACCTGATGGTGTCAAGGCTTTCGTATCACCCGGTAGCATATTCATATTGGTAATGATTCCAGCATCTTCGAGCAAACGCGCAGCCTTCGTACCCGCTCCTGAATCTGTATCGCCATGGCGTGTCAATACCTGATGAGTGGCAGTATATCCGCGCGATTCAGCGAGAACATCAAAACCTTCCGCAGCTAACGCAGAAGCAAAGGCTTGAGCATTATTGATGATATCATGTGCATATGCAGTTCCATACTCCTCAAACTCAGCCAATGCGACAACTTTTCCTGCAACATGGTGTAAGTGGTAAGAAGAGCATACTCCAGGGAATACAGCAGTGTTTAATTTCCGTTGGAATGATGGATCTTCACTTGATGATAAAAGGAATCCACCTTGGGGTCCAGGGAAGGTCTTGTGTGAGGAACCAGTCATGATATCTGCACCTTCTCGAAGAGGGTCTTGGAAGCAACCACCTGCTATCAACCCTAATACATGGGCTCCGTCATACATGACTGAAGCACCGACTTCATGTGCAGCATCTGCAATTTCTCGTAATGGAGTCGGGAACAAAAATACAGATTGGCCGACAAGTGCAACTCGAGGTTCCAATTCGCGAATAAGAGAACACGCACCATCGATATCTGGCTCCATACGTTCCTCGTCCCAAGGATACGTCGACAAGTCCAGGTCTCGAAGTCCAACTGCACCCATTCGGGCATGAGATATATGTCCCCCATCGGCAGTTGAGACCGCAGTAATTTTATCACCAGGTTTGGCAAGTGCTTTCAATCCGGCAATATTTGAAACCGTACCGGATGTCGACTGAATATTAGCAAAAGGTGCATTAAACACTTTTCGTGCTAATTCAATACCGAGACTTTCAATGGTGTCAAAATCATCACATCCCTGGTAGTAACGCTTACCTGGGAGGCCTTCGGCGTACCTTCCATGCAAGTCGCTTGAGACAATTTTTTGAACCATAGGAGATACAATGTTTTCTGAAGCAATCATACCTAGGCCGTTACGATACAAATTGCCGCTTGCTTCAGTGGCTGAAAGTACAGTTTGAGCTTTTGAAAGAGTAGACTGACTCGGAGACCAAGTTCCTCGTTCACGCTGCATAAACATTGTTTGTGAAGTCGGTCTTTGAACCCATTGTAGCCAAACAATGGTCAATCAAATGAGAGTAAATCATCATCATCACTCTCTCGAGTTTCATTTCGAGTATTTGATGGCCGGACATTCGGACCGGGACGCTTACTGCCAACACGAACCTCGGAATCCGAACGATTCTGTCTCATTGGGCGTTCAGATACACGGGTGTTTGTAGGAATGCCTCTTGTTTCTAAATTGATTTCTGAAACGGGACGGCTCGATGCGCTTGAAACGGGTCCAGGTTTAACAGATTTACCGGTTTTCTTCTGAATATATTGTTGACGACCTCGGTATGCAACAGCCCCAATCAATCGCTCGAGTACTGGAACATCAGCGCCATCCTCCTTTGGACGTTTTAACCACCAACCTTCACCAAGTGGTTGTAAGCGGGGAGGTCGAGATTTCGCCATTGTTTTTGCTTGGCGTTTCAACCGTGCTTTGACGGATTTTTCAGAATCCTGAGGCAAACGAACTGTCATCCACCCAGGAAGTCCAACATCGAAAACAACACCATTTACGGTAACCAACATTCCCGAAAGCAAAAGATGTGTTCCGACCGGAATATTTGCCCTTTCCGGCTGCACTTTGAAACTCTTCATTCGCTTTGAATATGCGACCATTGCCTTTTGGTCACGATGGCGTATAACTCGTCGTTGTTGACGGGCAAAACGCTTCACTCCAAATTGAAGCATGAACAATGTAAGTACAACCAAAACACCCTGGGTTTGACCGATTTCTTGTGATACATAAATCCCAAGAACAATCCAAATAGGCATCAATACAAGAATCTGAAATACCCTCTTCAAAGTGCTCGGTCGATAAATTGGTGGCATGCCTCTACGGGAGGCCTCATGTGATGCCACAAGCACATTTGCATTAATTGCCTCATCCATCCCACCACGGACCATAAGTCCTGCAATTGCATTAACGGGTGCTGAATTAATCCATTTCTTCATTTTCTTGCCTACACCAACAGCAAGAGATACTTCCATTTCCTCTTCATCGACGACCTGCCCAAGAATACTACTCAGTGCCAAAACTCGTGGGTCTTGTGGATCGCTTTCTTTCAATTCAGTCAAGATTGAACGTGCGCTGTGCCAATCTCCTTTATCGATGAGACAGAGTGATGTCGCAATACGTGGACGAACACCTGTCGGCTCTTCACGTACTAATTTCAATGAGAGTTCAAGTGCCTCATCATGCTTACGATGTGCTCGTAGAAGAGAAACCATCGAAAGTTGTGCTACATGTGTTAAACGGTCATTATGAATTGATTCATCATTCGGAGTTGGCTGCCATCCACGAAGCATACGCATGAGTGATTGAAGGTGTTCGATACATGAATTATTTTCCCAATCCCAGAAATCATCTTCAGTAACCATGCCTTGCCACGGGTCAAGCCATTCGCAAACGAAAGCTAACAGTTCAGGCTCATCATAACCTTCAGCCTGTTGTAAGCCATGAAGTGATTCCCGTGCAGCATCCAATCTACGCGAAGCCATATGACCAACAGCGACGATCATTCGAGTGACATCGTCATCCCCACCTGCCTGTGCAAGAACCTTGCGTGCTTCTTCGATTGCACTTGGCCATAAACCGCGGATGGCGAGTTCCCACATGTGTGCTCTCGCCTTTTCATGACGAACGAGTGCTGAATCGCCCTCGATTGAGCGACGTTGGAATTGAATGAGTCCATCAAGGTCTTCTCGAATGGCAGCATCGTCGACGAGCTCTCGCATCCAATCACCACCAGCAAATTTCACTGCACCTTCTCTTCGTTCATCGGGATTCAAATCAAATCGTAATTTGAGCAACGGTGAAAATCGGACGATTGAAAGAAGCCAAGTGAACAAAAAGATAGCCTGGCCGAAGGCGATGAACATCCATGTTGCTAATAAGCGGTTACCTTCGTCAAATCCATTCGATTCAAGCGCAGTAGTATACGGCATCAAATCGCCAAATTCTTTGTAACAAACCAAAACCAAGAGAAGTACAGTGTATCCCGAAAATCCAGCGAATGCGAACGTCAGTTGGCGTGTTTGCGCTTTAACTTCTGTCCGTATCTCACGCGGAGAGTCAAGAGTTACACCGAAAAGTCCACCGAAAGTTTGTCCACCTAAAATTAAGTTCCGAGTTAATTCAAAGATGAAAGCCAATCCCACGATTGCAATATTGAGTGATAAATACAAGGATAAAAATTGAGGGATTGACTTGACAAATTGCCACTGGAAGAGTAATTCAGAAATCAAATCGATCCTCGTATAAATCGAGTGACCAATAATGCCTCCATAATTCAGAACCTCAGTTGCGTTACTCGGCTGATTAAATAAAACATAAAAGACAGTTACAATTCCGTTCAATGCCGTAAGTGGCATAGTCACTAAAAACAACACCAGAAGGAGGGAAAATAGGCGATTAAAAAATCTTGGTTTTTCAGGGTCGATAGGGTTCGGGCGACCGTTTGCAGTACGCCATTTATTGATGATGAGCATGTTCCAAGAAGCACCCATTATTCGACCATATGCCATGATTGTTGGCGACATGAAGGTAAGCATTCCGGCAGCCAGCCAAACAGGCGAAAGCGATTTGTCGGGACTGGTTTGAATACCATACCATAAGGTCGCAAGAGTGGCGCCAATCAAGAATGCGAGCGTCAGAAGTCTACGTAGGAAACTCTTGAGTTTACGAACTTTCAATTTATCGGAACTCATACCCACTAATTGTGCATTCAAAGTTTCCCAGGGTGAAATAAGTACTGGAATAGCAATTAAAATACCGGCTACAATTAAATCGGGCTTAAAATAGATTTCTGGGTCAAACATTAATTCGGCAATAAGAATCAAGATTCCAGTCATACCCATCATGTAAAGACCGATACCGTACCCAACTGCCCCTTGCTTGAGAAGTGAACGGGCGTCAGCAACACTTCCGGTGATTTTGTGAACTTCGTATAAGTCATCATCAATTTCGAAGGCGACTTGAAGATGTGCAAGTTGATTTGGAATGAACCATCTCCAAACGGGTAGCGCAATAGCAAAAGCGATAAGCATTGGCAAAAAGTATTCAAGTTTGAATTCATGAACTTCAGCTATTTGATTAGCAGAAGCGGGTTGAATGAAGAAAAACGTGAAAAAGGTTGACAAAATTAAAACGCGGAGCCTTGAACCCGCCTTGCCCATAGATTACTCGATAGTCAACCATGCCATCAAAGCATCGACGAAATGAGTTTACTCCACATCGCGATGACGAAGCAAAAATGCTTCAATTCTGTCAAAGGCATCATTGAGTATTTCAACATCTGGAAGGTATACAATTCGGAAGTGTCCTTTTCCGAGTTTTGGTGAAAAACCGCTGCCATGAACGACCAATACATGCTCTTCATGCAATAAATCTAAGACGAATTGTTTGTCATCTTCAGCCCACTTTGCATCAGTAAGGCGAACAAACATGTAGAATGCACCACCTGATGATTGAACTTCGAGTCCTTCGATTTGTGAAATGCGTTTGATACAAACATCACGTTGCCTGATGACTTTTTCCGAATAGCCCAACATCCATGAGCGATCGGATTCTAAACCAGCAAGATATCCAAATTGGGCTGGGGTTGAAGCACATAATCGTGCGCGTAGCATTCGTTCAATACCATCACGGACATTCAACATACGATGTGTCGGGTCGTGAATGGCAAGATACCCTATTCTCCACCCTGGTGCATAATAGACCTTTGAAACACCATTGAGAGTAAAAACGGGTACATCTTTCGAGAGGCTTGCTACACTTCTTTGTGTTCCTGTGAAATCAAGACCATCATAAATCTCATCAGCAACAATCATGCAATTCGGCCATTTTCGGGCAATGGAAAGAAGTTGCTCAATCTCTTCCGCCCCTGCAACACTTCCACACGGATTATTCGGGTTAATCAAAACCAAAAGACGAACGGTTGAATCCATTTTAGATTCAATATCTTTTAAATCGAGTTTCCACCCATCATCTGGACGAAGTTTGTATTCAATCGTTTGAGCCCCATACATTTGAGGATAGGCCATGTAAGGGGGGTAGTGTGGACCAGGTGCTAACACTGTATCGCCTTCACAAAGAACAGATGCAAAGAGAATCTGCAATGCCTCTGTGACGCCATGACAGACATAAATATCCGAATCTTGAGCATCCCAACCCTTTCTTTGTTCATCTTTTGCGATTGCATTTCGTAACTCAGGCAATCCATAGGATGGGGAATATCCGTTCCTTCCAGCACGGAGTGCATTGACATACGCGTCAACCATGTGCGGGGGTGTTGGTAAACCGGGATAGGCGATTGGATCACCTATATTGAGCTTCAATATTTGGTGCCCTTGGGCCTCAAGGGCAATGGCGGGAACCACAACATCACGTATTGCATACTCTATATTCGAGGCACGAGCAGCGACCGGAATTTGTTCATCAGACATTGCAATCGTACTCCGGTAATCGAAAATACATTTGAAGTTTGATGTCTTCAAAGTTGATGTCGTGAAAGGCCACCCATGGCTAAGATGATATCAAAGTCGGATTCATTTACCGGTTGGACAGAGAGCCGTTGGCCCTTTCGTATGAGAAGCATGTTTTCACAGGCCGGATTATTACGCACCTCTTCCAATGGGACAATATTTGCAAAAGCCTTGACCGCTTCGATATCAACCATCATCCATCTTGGATTATCGGGTGTAGCTTTTGGGTCGAAATAGTTAGAATTAGGATCTTGAGCCGTATGGTCTGGATATCCCTCTCGGCTGACTCGAGCGACTCCAGCAACATGAGGGGGCTTGAAATTTGAATGGTAAAACAAAACCAAGTCACCTCTTTTCATATCATCACGCATCATATTTCGTGCTTGATAATTTCGAACTCCATCCCAATGAGTTGAACCATCTGCCACAAGTTGCTCAAAAGGATAGGCGGTTGGCTCTGATTTCATCAACCAATAGTTGACCATGATGCACCCAAGTGTAGGGGCTTCTTTGTATTGTTGATTACCAAGCATCGATGACATCGTCGAGCAAAGCAGCATCTAAAACATCCACATCGAGCTTCTTTTTCTGACCTAGGCCTAAGCGTTTGGCCATTGCAGAACGACCGCCGACGGCTCCCATGCCTGCTTTTTCGAGCGTTACAAAAATCGCAGGTAACAGAATCAATGCACTGGCAGCGGCAACCCAAAGTAGAATCAAAATGACCGTGATGAACGGGGCAATCGCTGGAATTGGTATCTGATACGCTGTTAACATACCCAAGGTCGTCACAACCGCAGCTTCGAAGAGGGACATTCCCGTACCAATTGCAGCAGTTCGAATCGCGTCAAGACCACCTCCCAATTCGCGAATACGGTTGGATATGTGTATCGAAAAGTCAACGCCAACACCAACTAAAATCGAACCAATCATCACCGTAACAAGTGAGAGGTCAACATCCATTTTCCACATGACTAACCATTGTAAAGCAACGGTAGCAATTACAGGAGATGTGGTCCAAATCGAATATTTGATGTCTTTGAATACAATGGCTAAAGTGATGAGTGTAAGAATAACCGCAAAGCCAAGAGATGTCCATTGTGAACCAACAATCAATTCGTTGACTTCGATGGTCGTCGGCGCTACTCCAGTTAAATCAGTTGCATAATCACTCGGTTCAGTACCGGTAAACGTTGCTGTCAGTTTGTCGACTTGTTCAACACTTGAGATGGTGTCAGCGACCGGAAGATATGGCATATCGACCAAAATCAAACTACGATCAAAATCTTCGCTGATAAAGATTCCACGAGTCTCATCAGTAATCGATGAGTAAAACACATTCAAGAGAAATACTTCACTCTGACGAGATGCCGGTAGCCCATAGTCATCAGGGGAGGTCAATAAATCCCAAAACGATGCACCACCTGATACAGAATTGTCCAATAAGACGGATGCTGTATCTTTGACTGCTTCGCATCCTTCATCAGATTGAGGGGGGCATGGAATCGCTTGTACAAATTCACTGCAACCGATGCATTCCACTGTTGGGGCAATACCTGAGGATTTCATCAAAAATACGATAGAAACTGCTGACGTATCGGGTACCTTGTTCAATTCTGATTCCAATATCTCAATTTGCCGTAAATTTTCGGCAGGGTCTTGTTGTGATACTTCGATTGAAGTTTCGCCGGTGAGGTTCGCTTGCACCAAGACCATACCTAATTGACCTGAATTGAAGTCATTACTGTATTTGATCATGGCGATGACTGAATCCTCATCATCAGGGGCCATTTTCAACATGTCAATGTTTTCTTTCACATTCGATTGACCGTAGGTTGCAGAAATGAGTATAAGGATTGCGAACAATGCAATTACACCACGATTGTATTTCATAGGGACTTCAACAATGTGAACGAACAATTTGAGTGGAGGATGTTTGGGCTTTCTCAAATCAAGTAAGAGCGTCAAATTTGGGACCATGAACATCGTAAGAATATAGACGACAACAATACCGCCTGAAAGAGCAATTCCTACAGTTTGTATCGGAGCCATTGGTGTAAATATAAGAGATACAAATCCAATTACGGTCGTCACAGCAGACAAAAAGACTGCTTTTCCTGTTGAAGAGAGCGCCCCGCGCATTTTCTCTTTTTTCGTCCCCGCTTCTTCGGCATAACGATTGGTGATATGCAAACCGTACGAAACTCCGAGTGCCAGTAAAATCGGTCCGACAATAATCACCGTCATTGTCACTTCATAATTGATCCAACCGATAATTCCCAAGGTCCAAAAGACTGCACATAGCGTTGGTAGTCCAGAAATAATCACTACTTTTAGACCTTGAAGTGGACGTATTCCTGTGAGCCCTGTTTGTAATACATCGCAGTGGAATACAAACAGCCCCATTGCAACAAGTACTACGGCGACTGGGAAAATATTCCAAAACATGTCAAATGTTCGTTCAGTAACTGCATTGGTAATTGGAACTGGTCCAGTCAGGGTCATTGAAAGACCTAAACTTTTTACTCCTTCTGCGGCCTGTTCTTCCGTTGGCTCTCCCCATATGCATAATTCTTCACCAACTGCCTGACCATTCGCATCAAACAAGCATGGCCGCGGTGTAATGCTAATGTTGTACAAATCCGATTCGGTTTGTAAAATAATATCCTTTGCTGCAATTGTATCGGAAACTGCAATGGCCATAATTGCTCGGTCCAATGTCCCATCAGGCACATCTTCTTTGCCATCAAATATACAGCCCGGCCCACCGCATGAAATGTCTCTCGCTAATTTATCGAGACCAGGTGTTGGGGTTCCATCATCTTCATACATCTCATTAATGACGAGGTCAATCGTCTGTTGTGAAGGTATTTCATAGGTACCTCCGAGTTGCGCATCCGAGAATGCTAGGGCATCGTTCAACGTTTCTGCTGCCTGTGCAGACGGGCAATCATTGATTCCGACTCCACAACCGAGTTGACCGAGTTCAGTGACGAACGCTTCACGTATTCGTGGCGCGCTTGAGTTCACTTCTTTTAGGACGGTCGAAATTGAAAGAAGGTAGATGACGTCGTCGTAAACGATGGGATCATCTTCAGAACCGTTCGGATTCGCACACGTAAATGCAGAAATACAAGGATTGAGTACATTTTCAACATAACTAATTTCTTGAAGTATTCGCTGGTCGGTGATGTTATAATTCTCATCGGTCAATTCAATATAGACAACCATGACATTGGTCGACCAATCTTCTTCAACCAATTGAAGTAATTTACCAACTTCACTGTTGTCAGGGAGATAGACTTCAAGATCACCGTTGACGTTCAAATCGGTTTCATCCAGGTCATCATCAAATTGGGTAAAATACAGGTCAAAGAACCCCGAATGGCTGACAAAGAATGCTGTAAGCATCAAAAAGAACACTACGGTTGCAAGAGGGAATCGAGTAATAGCCCCGATTGCTCCCGACTTTTGCCATTCACGCTTAAATCGAACTGGAGCATCTAACACTGCATCAATGGCACTCTTTGAATTAAAATCTCGAACACGTGCAGAAATATCGATTGCTCGAGATTGTAGTTGAGATGAACCTGAGTGTTTCATGCTTGCAAGTCGGGAACCCACACCTTTCTTCTCGGATTTTTTAGAACCGGAAACCGAGGCTCCTCCAGACTCCAAAATTGCTGACTTCGGAGGGGATTTATTTTGACTACCCTCGACCAAGATACTCTCCCCTAATTCAATGTGAGTGGTGGGCCTTCTAATGATTACCGCTGGTTTGGGTTCTAATTGCCAGTATTGCAAACATGTTGGCGAGCAGCATTGTTTGTCCGTTGGGTTCAAAGGTGAACCGTCACAGCGCTGTTTGGACCCGCATCGTTCATGTCTGTGGGGCTAGGTGAGGCACATGTCAGCCCCGGTATTAAACGACAAACGATGGTCAATCGACCTAGAAAAACGCATTCAAGAAGCCCATTCGGAAGACCCCATATCCTATTCCAAAAGATATGCGTTCAATCCTGACAGTGGTAAAGAAATCTTCGTTATTGATACGCCACCACCTTATCCATCTGGAACTTGGCACATCGGTGCTGTCGCCCAATATTCAATGATTGACGTTATTGCCCGTTCACAGCGACTGCTTGGCAAGGAAGTGTATTTTCCTTGGGGAGTCGATAGAAACGGTATCAATATCGAATTTACCGTTGAGAAGAACACAAAGCGGAAAATGAAAACGTATGACCGAGCAGAATTTTTGAAACTGTGTGAGGAAACCATTGAAACATTTACCCAAGCCATGCGGAAAACTGCACGGAGGGTCGGTCTTTCATGCGATTATGACCGTGAATACCTCACAGACTCACCTGCCTATCGTGCAGTTACACAATCTATTTTCATTGAACTTTTCAAAAAAGGTGCAATCATCGAAGATTTACGACCTAATATTTACGACCCCGTAGAAGGAACTACTATTGCCGAAGCTGAAGTTGAACGCCTCTCGAGGAAAACACGCCTTGTTGATGTGTCATGGACCTGTGACGATGGTACTGAACTTGTTATTTCCACAACTCGGCCGGAATTAATATGTGCTTGTGGTGTTGTTGTTGTTCATCCAGACGACCAGCGATATACGCACCTCATTGGAAAAACCATTCAACTCCCACTCCCAGTCGAAGGACGCAGCACCTCGGTTGAAATCAGAACGCATGCTTCGGTTAAATCTGATTTCGGTACAGGGGTATTGATGGTCTGCTCATTTGGAGACCAAAATGACGTAGCTGTATTCCGTGACCTCGGACTCACTCCATTTCAAGCCATCAATTTAGAAGGGAAACTCACCGACTTGGCGGGACCATTTGCGGGCATGAAAGTCATTGAAGCACGTAATGCCGCCATTGAATATCTCGAACAACAGGGTACGTTGGTCAACATTGTTGAGCGTGACCAAGAAATACCAGTTTCGGAACGTGGAAAGAATCCAGTTGAAATTATTTTGCTCAAAGAATGGTATGTTCGACAAACTCATGCTCAAGATAGAATGCGGGAACACATCGAAGAAATCGAGTTCCACCCACCTCGTAACAAACAATTCTTACTCGATTGGATGGACAATATCAGTATTGATTGGCCGATATCTCGACGTCGTTGGTATCATACTGAGATTCCGATTTGGTACAGTGAAGACGAAAGCAAAATCATCATCCCTCCGATTGGAGCTTATGTTCAACCATGGTGTCAAGCACCACCTGAGGGCAGTCAAGTTTTGGCGAGAGATTCCCGTGAAGAACTTGGTTCCTTTGAATCGATGAAAGATGAACTCGGCGAAATTGTTGGTGAAGAGAAGGTTTTCGATACTTGGATGGATTCATCCAATTCTAATCTCTTTGTAAGCGGCTATCTCAATCAGCCCGAAGTTTTTGCAAAGGCCTTCCCTACTGCACTTCGACCACAAGGAAAAGAGATTGTTCGAACATGGCTGTACTATACTCTTCTCAAATCAAACCTATTACTCGACAAGCCTGGGTTCAAGCATGTTTGGATCGATGGATTAGGAATGGACCCTTGGGGTCGCAAAATGAGTAAATCGCTCGGCAATGGAATCGATGCTGATTCCGTCCTTGAATGCGGAGCAGGTGGCCGAACTGGTTCTTGGAAAGTGAAAGGACCAGAAAAGACGGTGAGCCTTCGAGCCAACAAAATCGGAAGTGAATGTTTCCGACTTTGGAAAGCATGCGATGCACAAGTTGGTGATGATTTTCATATAAATCCAGAAGAAATTGAAAAGAAATACTTTGGTGTGTTAACCAAATTGTTCAATGTAGCCCGTTTTGCTTCTCAATTTGAGATTCCGGATGACCTTGAAACTGCCCCGGATGATTTGGCAATTGAAGACAAATGGATCTTGGCTGAATTTAATGAAACGATGGATACGGTCAAAACCGCTTGGGAAAATATCGATATCTATACCGCTACGCAAGCGCTCAAAACGTTTGGAACTGGAATCCTGCCGAGTCATTATTTGGAAATGGTGAAATCACGCCTTTATGATGACGATATGGCTGCTTCATGGACGCTCCATCGTATTGTCCGTGACTTTATGTCTGCATTTACACCGGTCTGTCCGTTTTTCACCCATCACATATCCGAAAGTATCTATGGGAAATCAGCGGTCGAAGTCGACGCGTTCCCTGCCCCTGCTTACCCTTCTGTTCAATTAGGAACTGATGAAGGCGACCGTTTGCGAACTCTTTCGGCTGCAGTTCAATCCTTTAATGGCGATACTTGGAACTCCAAGAAAGAACAAGGAATTTCGTTGAATCAACCCGTTGCAGGTATCGAAATACCAGAACTACTGCAAGATTTTACATCGATTCTCACACGTATGCATCATTTGGAATGATTACTCTTCTTCGTGAAGAAGAAGCATCGCTTGTCGTGTTGGTGGCATATCCAACTGTCCAAGTCTGAAGCCAACTAAGCGCAATCCTCGATTGTGCTGGACATTGGTTGCGAAAAGGTGTTCAGCCAAGCGAAGAAAGATGTCAGGTTCGTCCATTGCAACTGGGATTGAACGGCCATGTGTATGCGTTTCAAAACCTGTATAACGAATCTTTACCTCAGCTAAGCGCCCGGAAATACCCATTTCTTTCGAACGTTTCAGCACCCGTTGGGTAAGTGAGCGAAGCACATCGAGAACCGCTTCATGGTCGGTTTGGTCAGATGAAAAGGTTCGTTCTTTACCGATTGATTTACGGCTACGAAGTTGGCTCACTTCGGAACTTGTAGTCCCATCGACAACACGGGTCAACCATCCGGCAAATCGTTCACCAGCCATTCGCCCCAAGGCCAGTTCCCCCAGCACATAGGCTTCATCGACCGTCACAAAGCCCCATTCAGCGAGTTGAGTGGCTCTTTTCGGTCCAATCCCGGGGACTTCTCGTAATGACCGGCCTTCGAAAAAGTCAGCGATTTCATCCGGTAAAATTCGAAAGATTCCTTTGGGTTTGTTCACTTCGCTTGACATTTTCGCAAGAATACGTGTCGGTGCAATTCCAAACGATGCAGTAAGTCCGACGCTCTGTTCGATAGAATCCTGAAGTGTTCGACACAGTGCATATGCAGCATCCCAGTCACCTCCAACATGTTCGGTGATATCCAAATAGGCTTCGTCAATACTCGCCTTTTCGAAAAATTCTGCAGGCCCTTTGAGTATCTCCATGACTTGGCGAGAAGCACGACTGTAGAGTCCGCGACTGCCTCGAATATAATGTCCAGGACCGAATGGAAGACCTGGACAACGACGCCAGGCTTCACTGACCGGCATAGCGGAATGTATGCCAAATGCCCGAGCGGCATAATTACAGGTTGAAACAATACCTCGCCCTCTTCCACCTTGTGGGTCAGAACCGATAATCAGAGGCTTTTCGGGGTCGAGGTCGTGATGGAGAATTTCGACAGCAGCAAAAAAAGCATCGAGGTCACAATGAACGAGAATGCGCTCTTTGGAAGAAGATATCGAACCTTGTGAACTGGGTTCATGTTCTTCCGACATATGTTGAGAATGTTGTCCGCGGTGTTTGAAGTTGATGTATTCTTCACACACATGAATCTCAAGGGTAGGGGTGAGATAAACCAACTTTTCTAGTGCTTTGAATTCCCTTGGTAGATCTTCAAGAGGTTGTGATAAGAGATGTATGAGGGGTCGTGAGTAAGGTGATAAAAGACGCATATCCTCGCTTTTACGCGTATGGACATCTATGTTTCATATGACCCACGGTGGAGAGAAGTGAAAGTGTCACTTGAGTAAATGTGAATTGACTGTCGTTTCTGCTTGCTTACCATCAAGTACTGTCATCACGGCATGGGCGATGTCACGACCAACCCGTGCTTGTGCCTCAAGCGTCGCTGCTCCAATATGTGGAGTGCCATGGAAGTTCGGGTGTTGAACAAGTTTGTTTCCGGGCAAGACGGGTTCTTGCTCAAACACATCTAAAGCAGCAGTGGCCACTTTTCCTGAATGAAGGGCGTCCAACAACGCCTCTTCATCGATGATTCCTCCTCGTGCACAATTGACAATATGATTGCCACAGGCGATACCATCGAGAGACTTCCCCGGCATGAGAGCAATACGTTCTGCATTGACCAAATGATGAGTTTCATCGTTGTAGTTACAATGAATCGAAATGTGTGTACATGTTTGAAACAATGTGTCAACGTTCTTGTGTAAAGTGGTGTTTTGAGCTTTAGCGACTTTCGCTGGAAGATACGGGTCGTATGTATGTATCTCCATTCCAATTAATTGGGCAAGAGACCCCACACCCTGTGCAATGCGCCCAAAGCCAATCAAACCGAGATTCTTACCGAACAGTTCAGTTCCAGCCATCGTTTTCTTCTGCCATTTTTCTTGGCGCATACCACGGTCAGCACGTGGAATATGGCGGAGGCTGGAGAGTAAATGCCCCATTGTCAGTTCAATGACAGATTGTGTTGAAGCACGAGGTGCATTGACGACAGGAATTCCTGCGCCAGCAGCAGCCACAATGTCAATATTATCAACTCCAACTCCTGCCCGTCCAATCACCTTCAATCGGTCACCGGATTTAGCAAGAACATCACTTGGGAGTTTTGTGGCACTCCGGACAATAATGGCATCGAAATCAGAAAGAGCACCCGCCAACAATTCATCGATTTCGATGAAGCCGAGAACGACTTCATGCCCCGCTTGTTCCAGCAAAACTACTGCATCTTGCGCCATACCGTCAGTCACAGCAATTCTCGCCATGACCAATGGTTTCTCATCAAGGCCATCAACCTTAGCCAGTCGAATGCCATGAACCCGATGTTTGAAACCCTCCAGCCATGTGGGTGAGTTGATACAACATGACTACAGTTGACTCAAGTGCGTTGATATGGGCGGCAGGCTTGCTGTCAATACCATTGTTACTCGCATTACCAATGCGGCTGGGGTGGAAATTGTTTATTGGTGTTGGTCACGAGGCATCACAATATCGAAATACAGTCTTGCAAATCATTGACGCAGGTCGTCAGGTCGCACCGTTTCGGGCAACTCTGGATGATGTAGCTCGTAGCCTACATATCCGACCAAGCCATCAGCGAGTCATCGAAGCAGACCTCTTTCATCCATTGACCTTGTCGCATTTCCTCTTATTACCAGCCATCATTATTTTCCCATTGGCAGTGATTATGGCGCTCCCTGTCATCTTGATTGGTTTTCCAGTTCTGTTGGTCATCGAATATATTTTTATCCGTAAGAAAATGCTTGTTCGAGGTTTGAAAGCCATTGAAAAAATGATGCACTGGCAAATCATTCACATTCCAAAATCTCATCGGGGATTGGAAGAGGATAAAGCAAAAATGAATGAATTCTCTCAGCATGTAATTC
>Ga0308019_10000157_pt1 | contig 41707 bp, 32 predicted proteins | sample Neamet284_FD_203135 | JGI IMG/M metagenome (GOLD analysis project Ga0308019, IMG submission 203135) | Marine microbial communities from water near the shore, Antarctic Ocean - #284 | ecosystem: Environmental > Aquatic > Marine > Unclassified | place: Southern Ocean | collected 2014-10-01
TGACAGCCGTGTTGCGATTTTGACCATCACAATCGTCATTCTCTTGGGAACCTACCTCACAAGCAAGGTAGACCTCGAAGAAGGTATGCGTGTTGCTGCTGAAGAAGACCGAATTGCTCGAGCGAATGGTGTCTCTTCCGAGTCAACTCCCGTCGAATGATTGATTGCTGATTGTTGATTGATATTTGATGAATCGTGATAATCCTCGATGTCGTGTAGCGTAACATTATGAAGTGAGCCTATGGAGGAATTAATATGAAGACCTTTCAATTACTCCAGACTTTTGGATCTATTATCGTGATTGCCATCATGATTCTTGTATGGGGAGTTCCTCTTGCCCCTACAATCGTCTACTACCACTGGGCGAATGGCTTGATATCATTTGAACACGAATGGGCTCAAGCCCTCGTAACTGGACTTGTTCTATCAAGTTCTTTTATTGTCTACACGCTCAGCCTTTTGACCTTTTCAGCAGTGTTGCAATTTATTCTTCACATCCGAATAAAGGAGAAAACTATTGTTCCTTTAACTTCGTTCACGACATTGCGCTGGGCTTTCTGCGGACAAGTTCTACGTTCGACTCAACCTTGTCTTCAACACTTTGTCCCTTCATTTTTTGCAAATACCTATTTCCGAGTCTGTGGCGCAAAAATTGGTAAAAATACTCAAATCAACACTTTTCGATTAAACGATCCCGCACTGATCCGAATCGATGATGATTGTGTGATTGGTGGAGGTGCAATCATGAATGGCCATTTGGCAGAAAAAGGACAAATGGTTTTTGCTCCGATTCACATGAAGCCAGGTTCACTGCTTGGTACGGGAGCCACTGTCCAGCCAGGCGTTATAATCGAAGAGAATGCAGTTGTCGCCAGCAATGCTTTGGTTCCCAAATATCGTACGATTCCTGCCGGAGAAGTATGGGGCGGTTTACCTGCCGTTATGATTCGCAAATCTTCGAATCGAGAAGAATTCTGAACGTTGAACCTTGGCTGAATCAGCCACGAACAACAGTAACCTATTCAAACGGATTGCTTTACCTCGGGATGTACGCGTAGCGTATGCGGGTGTGAAATCAATGGGTGTCGAAAAGTCAGCATACCGTCAACCCGTCACTCCTCAGGGTTTGAAAGCGATCGAAGAGGGTACGCTTACTTGGCTTGATAATGACATGTACAACAACCTCAACACAGGTGTGTTAGAGCAATATTTAGAGGAGAAAAACGTCAAAGAATCCTTTGAAGTTTCACATTGGAGTACACCGAAAGTCCTCTACGGTATTGCGATTGGAGCAATATTTTCTGGCGTTACTGCCTACATCGGCCTCAAGTTAGGATTGGCAATCTCTGCTGCTTGGTATATTGCCTACCTCTTGGGTATGGCTCTCAAATGGTCACCTTCTGAAGTCAATATTGCAACTTCTGCTACGACCGGCGCCACACATGCTTCGACCGGATTCATCTTCACCTTCCCGGCAATTTTTCTTTTGGCATCAGACCCTCGCTATTTCTTGGCAGATGGTCCACTGATTACCAATGCAGATACGTTTAATTTGGCCTTTGTTGGAATTGTAGCGAGTATGTTTGCAGGGTTCTTGGGTATCATGTATTTCATCATCTTCAGACGGGTATGGTTGGTCGAAGACCCCTTGCCATTACCTGGTTTCGAAGCAACCCTCAAAATGCTGGATATCGCATCTGATGTGAATACCGGTGCTGTTGAACATGCTCGTGCATCTCTGAAAACGATTGGTTGGTGGACAGCAATCACCATGGGTGCATTATTCCTAATCGAATACCCGTTGGTGTGGATTGATGGAAAGAAAATGGCGCTTCTTGATTTCTTAGCTGAATCCGGTCACATCGGTGACTATGGACTTGCAAGTTTTTACTCAAATGGTAAAATCCATCAACCGAGTGGAATTGAAGATGGCGTTTCACTCAATAGTACACATTGGTCAGCCGAAACCGCTTGGAATCCATTTGCCTACACCTACATTGGTGTCGCACTCACCCCCTCGATGTTTGCTATTGGCTGGTTCATGAAAACTCGAGTGGCTTTCCTTGTCAATCTCGGAACATTGGTCGGCTGGTTCTTCTTGGTGCCCTTGGTTGTCTACTTTAATTTCCCAATTTATGACGCTACTTTGCAAGCTCATGTCCCAATTCAGGACTATGCTGCAGGTGGCTCCGCTCCATTGCAAATGATCGCTTTCGGAAAGTCAGTTCGAATAATTGCCATTGGTTCAATTGTTGGTGGTGGAATGTTTGGATTGGCAAAGATGTGGAAAACATTCGTCAATATCTTTGGTGATATCGGTGCTGCATTCAAAGGCGAGGGAAGCCAAGAATACATGGAAGGAAAAGGCTGGTATGAATGGCCACTCAAACATATTCCAATCTTCATGGGCGTCACCTTCCTTGCAATGATTATCATCTTCACTCTTGGCGGTTTCTCTGTTCTCGCCTCACTTGTATTTGCCACCGTTTTGATTATGACGACCTTTTTACTCGGTGCAATTGCGGTTCGAGTCATGGGTGAAACTGGAATCGAACCCGTATCAGGAACTTCATTCATCGTTCTCCTCATGCTGTTGGGCGTTTTCTTAAATGCCAAAGACCTGCTTCAACTCGATACACAAGATGCAGTGCTTCTTGGACTGGTTGGAACAACAGTCTTTGGTTCAGCAATTTCAATGTCAGGAACAGTGATTGGAGATTACAAAAACAGCCTCTACATCGGTAACCGCCCTTACCACATCTCGAAAGGAAACATCATGGGTGTCATCCCAGGTGCAATAATTGGAGCCGGAGTCGCAATTTTTCTTTCCAAACAACTTGCAGATGGAACCATCGATTTGATGGCACCTCAAGCCAATGCCTTTGCAACGTTCTCAGTTATTTTTGCTGAAGGGCAAGGTGACCTGAAATTGTTAGCACTTGGATTCCTGCTTGGAATGTTTGTTGAATGGGGGACCGGAATGGGTACTTCGTTTGGACTTGGAATGTATCTGGATATCCCTCACACTTTACCAATGCTTATCGGCGGTTATTCTCGAGATAAGTGGGAAGATAAACGCCTTCGTCCAAAGATTGAAGCCATCAAAGAAAAAGATGGTGCGACGATCGCTGAAAAGCAACGAGCCCTTCTTTTGTTGAGCACCTTTATGGTCGCAGCCGGTCTTCTGACGGGTGAAGCCTTCTTTGGAACCGAGTCAAGTATTCTCTCCTTTGTTGACACATTAGTCAGCGATCCTGACAGTCGTTCATGGTATTTCGCTCGAATGGTTGGATTTATCGGACTTAACGTTGCCATTGGTGGCGGAATCTATCTCTTGTTCAAGCGTGCTGGCGTCATCGGTGGAGACAGTGTCGATGCTGTGCTCGAAAACTGAGCGTGAAATGTATGTCAGAATCACCCAAGGCCCCGCTCTGGGTGTGGGGCTTACTGATTGCTGCAGTATGCGGAGTTTCAAGTGCAGGCGCCCTATTCCAGCATGTTGACACAGTTCCACCCTTGCTCCGTGCTTCTTGGCGCTTACAACTCACATCGCTTGTTTTGGCGCCATTTTTTGTCTACCAATGGCGGAAACAAGAAAATACGGTGAAGGCAAGAATGTTTGAACGGAAAACAATTCTCATCATTCTCGCCAGTGGATGTGCATTAGCCTTGCACTTTGGTTCATGGGTTGCCAGTTTAGATGCGACTTCTTTGACTCATTCACTGTTATTTGTCACAGCACATCCGTTAATCATCATAGTTGGAATGGCACTGTTGGGTGCTTTTTTCATTGGTCATCGTCAACCAAATCGTCTAGAAATTCTTGGAGCATTGGTTGGTTTTTCTGGTGCTGCGATCACATTACTGGACCAAGGCCATCAGCAAGGCGACCACACCGTCACGATTTGGGGTGATGCACTGGCTTTCTTTGGAGCTGTATTTGTGGTCGGCTACATCATCAGTGGTCGAGTACTTCGTGAATGGATGCCAATCTTTCTTTACGCATTTCCCGTTACTCTCTTCGCATCGCTTCTTCTTCTTCCAGCGTCGTGGATATTGGAACCTGAATTTGCATCCTTTGGAATCATTGGATGGACAGATGCAGAATATTTTCCATGGTTTTTGGCACTGGCTTTGATTGCAGGTTTACTCGGGCATACAGGGCTGAACACCTGTTTGAGATACATATCTCCACTCATCATTTCAACAAGTGTTACACTTGAGCCTTTACTTGGTTCATTGATTGGCTGGGCTTTCTTTGGTAGTGGAGTTCCAGGGCAATGGACATGGGTTGGTGGCCCAATTCTTGTCGTTGGTGTTCTCTTGGTTATCTACGGTGGAATCGATAAAGACAATACCAACAATCAAACACACCCGCCTACCGCAGAAGAATGAGGCGTAGTGATGTCAGCAACGAATCAACAAGGTTGGATTTTACTCACCAATGATGATGGCATCGAAGCACCGGGATTCCGTTTACTGATCCAAGCCTTGAACAAAGCCGGCCATCGCGTTGTGGTTTTTGCCCCACATGAAAACAACTCTGCCGCTGGAATGCGAATCAATCTGGGAACTCCAATGGAACTCCGTCCAAGAGATGACCTCGTGACGACTTGGGGCTTAGATACTGAGAAAGCAGAAGCAAAATTGTTTGAACTTCAAGGAACTCCATGTGACACAATGATTGTCGCTCTTGATGGAGGCCTTGAACATGCACTTCCGGGTATTCACCCACGACTCGTCGTATCAGGAGTCAACCTTGGTCCAAATATGTCTCAGGATTCGTATCACAGTGGAACGATGGGTGCTGCCAGAGAAGCTGGATTGTATGGAATGCCAGCAATCGCCTCATCCTTCACATCTTTTGAATTAGAAGGAATGGAAGATGCGATTCGTGCGACGGTTGAATTAATCGAAGTCGCACTTGGTGTTCTTCCGAATGAGCCAAAAAACCTCCGACGTCCTGAAGTGGATTTGTCAGCCACGCACCTAAGTCGGTGGCCAGAGGTTCCTGAACATCCGGCGTGGGAAAGTGACCCGAAATCTGCACTTCGTACAGCATTCCAGCAGGGAGAATTAATGTTGAATCTCAATGTTCCTCCGGGCTGGAATGGTGAAGTTTCAACGACTCGTTTAGGTATGCGTTGGTATCGTGATGCAGTATCATTTAATTCTATAGAATCGGATGAGACGGCGACATTTACTATTGGGGCAGCTTCAATCGACCATTCCGAAGTCGCTCAAAGCGACTGTGATGTTGTGGCAAAAGGAAAAGCGAGTGTTTCATGCTTACCAGTTTGGCCGCAAACTCATCCGCTTGCTCTTGATGAAAAACTCCTGACATGGGCCTTAAAGTCCTGTGAAGGTGGTTATCCTGCTTGGCTTTACGATTGAGTGAGGTTGAGGCTGGCCCCTTGGTCAAGCAAAAAATGGCAAACCGCAATGGCCATATGACCTTGTATCCATGTATCTCCGAGAGACCGAAGCGACATATTTTCTCTGAGTACATCCTCTGGTAATGGTTTGTCATCACTCAAAACAAAACCAATATCGATACCCGATATTGTAATATCTCCATGTTCACCTTCTGAAGTCGAATGTGCAATACCTTCCATTGGTAAGGGTTCATCCGCTTGCCAGAGCCGAGGTGCAGCAGCATCGAGACAAACGATAGTTACATTCTTCCATTCAGTAATTGTATGGCTGATATCTCCACCGCTATCGAAAATACCCTCAGAACGTTCGACCCAATGTCCACGTGCAGGTGTAGGTAATTTGAGGACTTTAGCGATCTGTCCTCCAACGGCTCGTTCTTCAGCATGGACTCCTCTGAGTAATGAGCCGACAAATTTGATTCGACGAGGAGGTCCAGGTCCACCCATCAAATGGAGGACGACCTCAGTATCATGTCGAATTCCATGGCTTGTCAATAATCCAGCCATTAATGCACGTACAAGCACATCCATTCGTCCAGCAGCACCAGCCATGTCATTGAGTGGCACCTTTCCTTGTGACATCGCTCGATGGCCAATGATTGCAAAGCGACGCATGATGTTCCCTCAGATGCCTCGTTCGACGAACGTTCGAATTGCTTCACACATCTTGTGTGTATTTTCCAAGACAAAGTGACTTCCGAGTGAATCTACCAAGTATCCTCTTGGTTTGTTTTTATCACCGAGGTCTTCAAGGCGATTAGCGATAACAGCTGTCATTCCCGCTTTTTCGATTTGAGCAGTAGCACGGTAAATCAAGTCCTTCTGTTTTATTCCTGATTCAAGTTTAAATCCGATACGTACAGCACCTTGGCATAATTCCTTGAGTGCTTCAATATGCTTCTCACCTTCGATGAGTTCGATGTTCAATGTGCCTTGAAGGCTTGCTATTTTTCCCTCTGCAGGTTTTGCTACAAGGTAATCGAGAACTGCCGCAGTATGAATCCACGCATCGATCGAATCCTTTGCTAAAACTTGTAATTCTTTGAGCATAATGTGGGGTTCAGGTGCTTTGAGAATCAATGGTAGCCATTTGTGTGCTGGAACCGATGTCACACCTGCAACGCACGTCACATCGTGTCCATGGCGATACAAATCATCTGCAATTGCAAACCCCGTTGCCCCTGAACTTGTATTCTGGACGTATCGAATATCATCGATAGCAGAACGAGTCGCTCCTAAAGTAATCACGACATCCTTGCGATTAGGTTTACCGCAATTCATATGGTGTGCAAATCGGGCGACAATCTCTTCATGATGAGGTGTTTTACTTTTCCCTTCTTCTTCTGCACCCCAGAGAACATGAATTCCTTTTTTTCTTACTTCATCAACAATTTCATCCGTCACCGGGTCTTTGGCTAAATCCAAATGCATACTCGGAATCATCATCACCGGACAATTTCGACTCCGTGCCACACTGAGTGCCATCATCAGTGGCCCGTGTTGTAATCCGTGGACATAACTCGCCATCGTGTCTCGAGTGGCTGGAGCAACCAAGATTCCATCGACTTCATCAAGGACTTCCATATTCCCATCCCAATCGGTAATAACTTCACCTTGGGTCGCCCATTCAACTGCTAAGGGAGTGATTATTCGTTGGGCTGAATGGGTCAGTGCGACGCGTACATTCGCACCGTGACGGCGTAATTCACGTGCTAAGCGTACGGTATCTACAGCAGCAATTCCTCCTGATACACCGAGTAGGACCGTTTGTCCAGCAAGGCTATCGCCTCGCAGATTGACATCGGTATCGCGAATCCCCATGGGTAGTGGGAGAATGGTCTCCATCATGACTTCTTCCATTGGAGTTCTTCTCAGTTCATAGGTCGAGCAATGCTCAAACACCATGAGCAGTAGGATTCACTATGGCAGGCCGAGCAGACGAGATGGTCGTTGCAGGAATGAAGCCTCATTCTATTGCCAACAGTGCCAATCCATTTCTTCGATTGCACAGAGGAATTTCCTTCATTCTTTTTGTCGATAGCCTTATTGTTTTGTTAATCGTTTCACAAGTCGTATCAGGTTTTTCAAACTCCATTCAAACTACTGTAATGGGTGTATTAGCAGCATTATTGATGATAAATTGGCTGGCTTATCGTAATCGCCATCCGATGGTCTATTGGTTGGGCGCAGCAGTCATTGGACTGGCAGGTGTTTTTTTTGCAATAAATGTACTTTACGCACTTTACTCATTCATCTCTCTCGGATTCTCAATGCCATCAATTCTAATGTTGTTTTTGTTTGTTTGGGCCATGTTTGGCTCTTTTCGACGTTCCCTTTCTCACTTCCATCCCGGTTACAAAAATGCATACGCTGGTCGTGAAGAGAGTATACCGGAGCTTGAATTAGAAGCAGGTGAAATGTTAGCAGCATGTCCACATTGTATGGCGGTACTTGCAATACGACCGGATTTACTGAATTCCAAAGACAACTGTCCTTACTGTAAATTACCGTTGGTGAATTCACAATTGGCGTCAAAGTATGAAGAAGAGTAAGTATCATTCCTTGAATTGGAATGCATCCGCTGAAGGGGGGGCTGTTGGCCTTTGCGAATCTTGTTCTTCAGTTTCCATGAAGTGCAGAGTTTGGTCTTCAAATACATCTAATTTTATACCCTCAGAAGTTGCTTTTTGCCTTTGGAAGAAATTTATTCCTCCAGCAACCAACCCAACGAGAATGAGGACTCTAAGAATTAAATCAAACCAAGAGTCCATGTTGGCGTTTCCGGGAAAGGGGTCATGAGCGTTTGCTATTCCATCACCATCTGAGTCGTATTGTGCTTCGGCATCAAAAGGGAATAAGTCGGCGTTATCACCCATGCCATCACCATCGGAATCAAGCCATTCAAAGGCACTTGTGGGGAATGGGTCGGCGTTATCTCCTACACCATCAAAGTCTTGGTCATAACATTCGAGTGAATTGTTTGGCCATACATCGATATTATCTCCGCAACCGTCTTGATCGGTATCGAGCCATTCGGTTGCATCGAGTGGAAATACATCAGAATTATCACCTACACCATCACCATCCGTATCGTTCCATTCACTTGTATCAAAGGGAAAGAAGTCACGATTATCGCCATATGTATCGTTATCTCTGTCAGCCCAATCACTCTCATCATCTGGGAACAGGTCTGAAAAGTCGCCGACTGAATCGTTATCTCGGTCACTCCACTCATTTTCATCAAGTGGGAATACATCAATGATATCACCAAACCCGTCACCATCACTGTCAATACATCCGAGCGGAATGAATGCATAGCCTTCAATCAAAGGACATTCATCTTTATTGTCGCCAAAACCATCAGCGTCTGAATCTGCCCATTCGGTACTATCTATCGGAAAGGCATCGGCATTATTTCCAACACCATCTTCATCGACATCGCTGCAATCCAAGGCATCGAAAGGGAACAGGTCAGTGTTATCACCACACCCATCGCCATCGGAATCCAACCATTCACTTCCATCCAGTGGAAACGCATCATCGCCATCACCATAAAAATCATCATCGGTATCGAAATCACGTTTATCTGTACCAATTGCATCTTCTTCAGCATTGGTCAAACCATCACCGTCCAAATCGACATCTTCGCTATCATGGCAACCATCACCGTCTAAATCAGCATCATGAACGCCTATCAAACCCTTTGGACAATTATCGATGCTATCTTCAACACCGTCGTTATCGTCATCCAGATCAACTTCATCGCTGCAACCATCGTCATCAAAGTCGAATGATGATTGAGAAAATGGACAAGGGTCAACTGAATCATTGAGACCATCATTATCGGAATCTCTCTGTTCAGCGGAACACCCAACAGCATCGACTGTAGAGCCAAATGAGGTGCTGGGGCATATGTCCAAAAGATTCACGACACCATCTTGGTCATCGTCTTGTTGTTCCCAAGAACAGCCTGTAAGATTGGTTGATACACCTGATGCAGTCCATGAACACGTGTCATAGGTGTTGATTATTCCATCTCCATCGGTATCCGGCTCGCCAATACCCTCAGTTGCATATCTTCCGATGAAACGGTGCATGACACGGGTTGGATGTGCTTTGTCAAAGAAAAGGTATTCATCGACATTTGCCACAATAGTATCCCCATTACTGCAAATCGGCAATGGTAGGATGGAAGCGCCTCCAGAACATGCCGAATCTTTGATATTGGTCAGTCCCAGTGCTTCTTTATTTTGCAAAATATCATTGAAAATACCCCATGCATCAACGAAGTGAATCGTAATACCTAATTCAGCTGAGAGATTGTTCGCAAGCCCGGCTAGTTTTTGGTTGTAAAGAACGACTTCAGTAGCAATGTTGTTTTGTTGATTTTGAGTTCGACTCATCACTTCGGGAGTCATTTCCAATGGCGGGAGATTAGGCAGGAGGAATTCGTCTGCACCTGCAGCTTCGAGTTGACGAATATGTGATTCCATATTAGCAACTATTGTATTTGCATTTGCAGTGCCATAGAGAAAATCATTTCCGCCAGACCATAGGGATACAACGGCATCCGAAGGAATAGTCGTTTGAACATTTGTCAAGTAATTGTTAATTTGAGTACCGACGTTTGGGAGCAACACGTAAGAATATCCCTGTCCAGTTTGAGAACCCCCAAAGGCACGATTATCACCGGTTGCAGTTCCAGAGCCAATGGTTGTCGTAACTCCATAGGAATCCGACATGTATTCAAGCCAAACTCGGCCGTTGGAAAATCGACCTTGCCAATAAGGAGGAACATCAGGCACATTGAGTATTGAATTTTTACCATTTCCCATATCACTTAATGAATCTCCAAAAGCGAGTAAATTGGAAATCGTAGGAAATAGAGCATTCTCAAAGACCATGAACGGCTGTTGTTCACTGTTGATGATGTTATTTGATGCATCAATGATTTCAATTTCGAATCGATAAAAATGAGCACCGTTGTAAAAATGCTTCAAGGGTAGATCAAAAGACGTCATTGTCCCACTTGCTTGAAATGGATACGTACCATTGAGAATGACAGCATTGTTTTCATCGAGCAAATTCCACTGTGCGAAGAGGTCGACATTGTACGGAGCATTGGTGATATCTACGCTGATGATGACCGTTTCATTCGAGAGCCAATCGTACTGAACTATGGAGAGATTTGTACTTGCAGCCCTGCCTTGTGCTTGAACGAGACCCGTTGCACTCTGCAGCAACATCATCAGGATAAGGAAGATTACCGCCTTGCGCACAAATTTGCCACTGGTTGGAAGTTGAAAGCAGTTTGCCTCACATACCAAATGATGAAGGGTCCATATCCATATCACCATCTTTCATCATTTTTCGCATTTGTTTGTTGAGTTTCCTGTTGCCACCCATACCTTTCATCATCTTTCGAGAACGGTTCCATTGAGCGATGAGTTCTCGAACATCTTTTTCTCGAACCCCAGAACCTCGTGCCACACGACGAATACGGTCCGCTTTGATTTTGGCAGGTTCATTCTTTTCCCAAGCAGTCATACTGTCCATGATGGTTCGGTACCGGTCGAGATTTCCTTGCATGTCTTCTTTTTGTCCCTTCGACATCGCACCCATTCCCCCAAGCATATTGCCTGGAAGGAAAGACATTAGTTTGTCAATAGTACCAACTTTTGACATCATTTCCATTTGTTTATACATGTCATTAAGCGTGAATCGACCACTCATCAAACGTTGAGTGAGACGCATAGTTTCTTCTTCATCCATGTCATCCGGTGCCAGGTCGATAAGCCCCTGAATATCACCCATACCAAGTAGACGAGAGATAAATCGATCCGATTCGAATTTCTCCAAATCAGAAACATTTTCTCCAGTTCCGATGTGAACAATAGGTGCTCCAGTAGCGGCAACGGCGGATAAAGCGCCACCGCCTCGGGCGGTTCCATCGAGTTTGGTAATGACGATTCCAGTGACTCCGGCAAGTGAATGGAAAGACGCTGCCACAGGTCCAGCAGCTTGACCGACTTGAGCATCGATAACAAGCCAACGCTCACTTGCTCGAGTGATCGATGAAATCTGTTCCAATTCATCAACCAGTTCTTGGTCAAGTTGGTGCCGTCCTGCAGTATCAACAATGATTAAATCTGCTGCAGAACACGCAGCCAGACCATTTCGAACGATGGTTGGTGCATCTTTCGTATCGGGTTCACCATAAACTTGAACGGTAGAATCTTCCAATAATTGCGTTAACTGAGCATAGGCTCCAGGTCGATGGACGTCAGCCTCAATAACAGCGACCCGAAGGCCATGTTTACGTCGGTACCACTCTGCTAATTTGGCAGTTGTAGTGGTTTTACCTTGACCATACAGCCCAACAAGAAGTAAGGTTGCACCATGTGGTTGAAATTGATGAGCGGGACCAAGCATTCGAACTAATTCAGTATAGAGGATATTCATAGCATGCGTTTGCAAAGTGATTCCAGGTCGAGTTTCATCTTCTCGAAGGCGCGCCTCAAGTTTCTCAACCAATTCCTTAGTTTGGCGAACGTTGAAATCTGCTTCCTGCAATGCTCGACGAAGGCTACGGGTCATTTCCCGAAGTTCTTCTTCATCCAATTTGCGTTTATTCTTGAGCAACCCAATGGAGCGTAAAATACCCTGTGAGAGGCCTTCGAGTGCCATGACCTAGCGTGTTGGCTTTCCCCTTTCAACCCACCCATTGCACATAATGAGTTTTCACTCTTCAGTAAGCGGAATATCAAGTTGGAGGACATCATTTTCCAATTTCGCTTTGACTCGGCTGGCTTTTGTTGGAACTTTGGTCTTGACTTCCCGTTCTCTACCATTGAGGCCAACAAAGAGAATTCCTTCATGACTTCGAAGTGAGAGTTCTTCACGTATGAGACCCGGATAATGTAAATAAATTCGTTCGATATCGCCGATGACCTCACGCTTCATGCCCCGATGTATAGAATGTTTGAGCGCTTTCCCGATTGGATGCGGCCCAAGAGAATCGTCAATGACTTTGACATCACCATAGAGGCTGATTCCTACATCTCTCAAACGCTCTAGGCCGACGACTTCAGTGTCCATTAATTCCATTGTAGCGATTACGACATTCTCCAATTCCTGCTTCAATTCCTCAATTCGTTCTAATTCCGCTTCGCGTCGGTTCAATAAAAATGGATGATCGAATTCTGGTGTAAGCCGGTTGACCAAACAATTTGGAACAGGTAGTTCGTACTCACGAAGAGATTGGTAGGCACGTAGAGTTTCATTAATTCCCATACGTTCAGGTATTGTGACCAATGTAAATGAGGTAATTTCTTCGTTTGATAGAACACGCCGGACATGGAGGACTCGACGACGGAAACGCTCCAATTCCTCTTTCATTGCCTCACTTTCTTTACGACCAAAGAGCATCGAGCGTAATCCACCCGAAACACGCATCATTCGAATAATTCGGTCGGACCATGATTCAATCAATTCAGGAAGGGAGAGGAAACGAAGCGTATGACCAGTCGGTGCAGTATCAAACACAATCACGTCCCATGTCGGGTCCTCAACATGGCGTAATAATTCATCAAAAGCAAGCGCTTCATCAAGCCCAGGAATAACCATATCAGAAGTTTGGATTTCAGAGCCCATTTCCTTCATTTCTTTTTTAGCATTCGGGTCGAGCATCATGCTTAGACTTCCAAGGCCACCCATGCCGCCACTGGACCCCATATTGTTCATCATATCACCAAGTTTCGGCAGCACTGAGGAGATTTTTGATTCGGGGTCCATTTCAAGCCCAAACAATCCATCAACCCCTTCAATAGGAGTCGGTTCGGAACCAATTTCAACTCCAAGTGAATCTGAAGTCGAGTGAGCAGGGTCACTGGAAACAAGTAACACACGAAGCCCTGAATCTGCAAGCCATACTGCAGTAGCAGCAGAGGTTGTCGTTTTACCAACTCCGCCTTTTCCACCAAACAACAAGAGCCGTGCCATACCTTGTCGTAGGTGTCGTGGTCTTTGAATACAACGCCTCCACTCAGAATGATGCTACGACTTGATGAAGGGAAACACTGCCCACGGCTCATGGCATCGACCTTCCTACTGTTTCAGGTCGCGAGCGTATCTGCTTTGATTGGCATGACGCTTGGCTGGCGAGGAGTCATGACACGCTATTCGGGTTTCTATGACCTTCCTACTGCTTGGAGTAATGTGTTCTGGGGAATTTTAATCGGTGGATTTTATGGTTCCTTCACACATAATTTCATTGTAGTTCCCTACATTGAGATGGTGAGCAATAACCAGGCAGCAGTCGTCAACCCCATCAACCTCCTTCTGCTTTGCCTCATGGCATCCGTCGCAGTTCATCTGCTTCTTCGTCGAGATCGGGTGAGGAAAGGCAGCTCTCAACCAACCAGTGGTTGGGCATTGGGTCTTGCGATGGGTGGGATGTTAGCAATGGTATTCACCCTGCGAATTCTTGAGATGTTTGAATTCAATCTTAATTTGGTCATCACAATACTTTGTCTATCCATTTTTGGCCCTCGCTGTGAAGCGCTTATTTCATCGTTCCAAGGCCACCTCATGCTCCAAGGAAAACGCTGGGGTTCAGTTCTTAGAGGGACATTCTGGCGTTGTGCATATGTGGTTATGTTTGCTTTTGCTCTGGTCAACATCTCGGCTTGGCTCTTCATAATTCCAGCGGCCCTCATTTTCAATCGGTCTTCTGAAGCATGGATTTGGGAATCTATTCCAAAGGAAGGAAAGAAAAGGCTTCGAAAGATTTGGGCCCGGAATGCTCGAGAACTCGAAAATGCTCATTCCGAAGATGAACCCCCTGAAAATACAATCATTCCAGATGAAAGTGAACCTTTTCAAATCGTTCAAAATATTCAAAACATTTCTATTCAGGACTCCGTAATCATGGGTTCAGTTGGTGATGTTTCAGGCATTGACGAATCATCAATTGATGCCGGCGGCGAGTCCGCATCTACAGAAGCCGAATAAGTATGTGCTTACTTAGTCTCAATGTCCTCTTTAGGTGCTAATAATACTCGACATTACAAATAAGCATTCTCGGGGTGTTCCGCACGCAACCGTTATACAACGCCGGCGAAAGCAAATGGTTATGGGTTCCTGCCCCTATTGCCAAAGTGTCACCTATACGGGTGATACGATTTGCTACACCTGTGGTAGAATTTTGGCAAATATTCGTTCCGATAAATTTGCAATGGAGCAACAATTCCATAAAGGCAGTATGGATACAACCTATAAAATGACTAAAAAGCCAACGAAAGGAGGCATGGTTCAAACTCATCTTGGCCGTTCAATCAATATAATGAAAACTCGGAGAAACAGAACTCGTCATTTGGTCCTACTGTTTTTTGTCGCTTTCATAATGCTTTCACCTCAAGTCCGGGAAAATTTATTTGAAAAATGGGCCCCTGGCGTTCAAGAATATTTCCAAGGCATAGTTGCTCCCTACCATCTCTATCCGAACGAAGCAACCTTTACGCTCGATCGAACTATTACCGTTGTGAATTCAAATTCAAACGGGTGGTTGCATGAAGATATCGTGATTCCATCTGATGTTGATTCGCTTACCGGCGAAGAGTATGATTTCAAATTTACTGATGGAGTCTTGCCGAGTCCAACCACAAAAATTCAGAAAGTAGAGTCGGTTAAGCTCTATATCGATGATGGGGATTCAATTATTGATGACGTCATTAATATTCCAACAGATGGTACGTATCAGACTTATGAAAACAAAACCATCACCTCAAAAGGGCACTATGTCTGGTGGCCAGGTTATGGAAGCGATAATTTATCCTGCGGTGTGGGGAATTGCGTGAAGATGGAGTTTCGGCTTGGACCGGGCGAAATAGTAGTGTTTTCCTTCGAAGTTAAAATCACCAGCACTTCGTATACATGGTGGGATGCAACTCGCGTTGATTCTCGAGTCATAGGTGGGGAAGAAGGTATTAACGTCGACAACAGTGGTACTTTCAGTGATGCTGAATTACGTGGATCTGGTGATAAAGTCCGGGATTTCACAAACCCAACTTGGTTTGACAGAGGCATAAGAAATGGTGAAGATGCAGGATACGCAATCAACGCTCAGCATGAGATCGTCAATTCTACTGCTTCTCTGATTTCTGCAAGTTTACCAGAAGGTCTCAAAGACAATGCATATGCATTTTCACGAGCTGCATTTGATTACTTGCACGAGCATGTGACCTACGATAAGCAAGCACCACTTATTGCGAGAAGTGGTCCACTTTGTCTTGAGGATTCGACCGGTGACTGTGACGAACAAACCAATGCTTTCTTGTCGTTGTTACGAGTGAAGAATCTACCAGGTTGGTATGTATTCGGTGCATTGGCCGATGGCGAATATCTGCATTGGGAAGGGCACGCTTGGGGCTATATTTTACTCCCTATGAGTGAATCATGGTGTAACGACCGAAACATCGAATTGAATTCATGCTTTGTTGAAGCATCAGTCGATGTCGTGAACAATAAGTGGCTGCTACACACTCCGAATGCCTATATTTCTTGGATTGAAGAGCCTGATAGTACGGGGACTCTTCTAAGCAAATATTACTCTCCTGCAAGGTATTCATCCAACGGACTTGACCGGTCACCCCCGTATTATTCGACTGTTGGTGATGTCGACATAATCGGTGGCAAATACCAAGTTAAGATTTTGGCAGAAAATTTACGGTGATACGTATGAGAATTATTATTGGCGGAGCAGGTCGAGTTGGAACCGACATGGCGCGTGCACTGCGTGCTGAAGACATGGATGTCGTACTGGTTGATTCCGATTCACGTGCTGTAAAAAATGCGCAGAATCTTGACGTACTGGTCATTCATGGTGATTTGCTTACCCGAGAAAAACTGTATGAGGCAGGGATTGGCGAAGCCGAAGTGTTTGTTGCAGTCACGAATTCAGATGAACGCAATCTTCTCGCATGTTCTCTTGCTCAGCACGCTCACATTGAACAAAGCGGTCCTAAAGCAAAACCCCTCTTATCGATTTGTCGTGTTCGGAATATGAATTATGTTTTTGAACAAGATGAAGGTAAACTTCAGGAATGGGTGAAGGTAAATCACGTAGTCAACCCCCTTGAAGGTGCGATTCGCCGTCTTCATTCTGGTTTACGTTCAGCAGCTATCGAAGAGGTGATTCCGTTCGGCCATGATGCGTTCATTGTCGAATTGGATGTTACCAGCGAGGCAACCCAAGTTGTTTTCCAAAGCCTACGTGATGCCAGCAAAATGATCGAAGGTGGAATGCCGTTGATTGTTGGTCTGAAACGCGAAGGTGAAAAAAGCCTGGTTCCCGATGGGGATTTCATGCTCATGCCTAACGACCGAATCGCGATTGCAACAACTGGACTTTCAAGTTTTAATCGAATTCTGAATATCTTTGGACATGAAGCAACTGATTTCCCAACCCAACCTCGTGTGGCTGTGATTGGAGCCAACAAAATTGGACAGCGTATTGCTGATGATTGGTTGGAGGCTGGAGCTTCAGTTACAGTCATCGAGCGAGATTTACAAGTTGCAAATACATTGGCAGGTACTGAGATTGGTTCACACGCGAGGCTCGAGATCATTCACGGTGACCATTTAGACCGAGATATTCTCACTGAAATAGGTATTTCAGAACATCATATCGCTATTGCAGCACTTGAAGACGACTTGGCCAGTATTGCTGCTGCATTACTCGCAAGTGATATGGGCGTTCAGCGAACTGGACTCCTTCTTTATGATGCGGACTTGGTGAAAGTTACTCAGAGAATGGGTATTACATTCGCTGTTGACCGCAAGCGTGTAGCCGTCGATAACATGCTAGCACAAATCCATACCAAGACTGCAGGTGGTTACGCCATTTTATCGAATATTCCAAACATCATTGGAGTCAGTATGCTGGTCTCTGAAAGCGCTAAATGTGCTGGAAAACGAGTTCTTGAGGCAGCGTTCCCTGAATGGATGCGAATCGCCTTCATTCAACGTCGCAACACGAACGGTAATTGGGAATCACTACGACCATCTCCGGACAAAACTTTGCTTGTAGATGACCGTTTGATCATCTTTTGCAGTCCTGAGCGAGTTGTAGACCTCGAAAAACGGTTCAAGGTGTGAGTATGCGTTTCGATGTATTAAATCTCATTCTTGGTTGGACGCTTATTGCGTTAACCTTGCCTTTGGTTCTGTGTGGTTTTATCACATGGTGGCTAGATGACCTGCAAATGGCATTTTCTGCATTTTTGTTCCCTGCAATAATTTCACCAGCGCTAGGTATTTTGATGCTTAGTATTGGTACGAGAACAGATACTTCTGAGCGTCTACGTGACCGTGAAGCGTTTGCTGCAGTTGCTCTTGTTTGGCCAATAGCAGTTTTTATCGGTGCACTACCGTTTTGGCTTGGTGGTGTGTTTGTTGGCCCCTTTACCCCTGATGCTTCATTTGCAGACATCGCTCGTGGTGCTGTCAATGCTTGGTTTGAATCAATGTCTGGTTTTACAACAACCGGTGCCACGGTTATTTCTCATAATATGAGCCCAAATTGTATCCCTGGTACGACCATCGATTGTATCAATGCACAACCAAAGGGATTGCTGATTTGGCGTTCACTTACGCAATGGTTTGGTGGAATGGGTATCATCATGCTTGGAATGATGATACTTTCAAGAATAATTGGTGGAGGAATGGCTTTGGCTCGTGCAGAGTTGACTGGACCGTCACTTTCACGCCTCCGGCCTAAATTAAAACAGACCGCTTTAGCGCTCTGGGGGCTGTATTTAGGTCTCACGATTCTCGAATTTGTAAGTTTGAAGTTCATCGGTGGGATGAGTTTTTTCGATGCTTTTAACCATGCTTTAACGACCATGCCAACCGGTGGTTTTTCGACACACGACAACAGTATTGGTTATTATGACTCGTTCACAATTGAATTGATTATTGTTGTCTTCATGTTCCTTGCCGGAGTGAATTTTACATTGCTATGGATGATACGAGATGGACAATTTAAGAAAGCCTTTGGAGATGAGGAATTCCGTAATTATTCGTTGTATGTCCTCGTGGCTTTTGTAGCAGTTACTGCAGTACTTCTTGCATCTGGGACTTCTTTCAGCACAGCATTTAGGGACAGTTTGTTCCAAGTGGTCTCACTTGCGACTTCGACCGGTTATGGATCAGCAGACTACATGCCATGGCCAGTTGTAACACACCTGATTATTTTCATACTGATGATTGTAGGAGCCAGTGCTGGTTCAACCGGTGGTGGATTGAAATTACTCCGTGTCACCCTCGCCTTCAAGGTGGCAATGAGGGAATTGGTCCGGATTGCTCAGCCAAGAAAAGTCGAACGGATACGAATGAATGGCGAGGTTGTTGAACGTCAGCAAATTGGTTTAATTGTCGGTATGTTGATCGTTTGGGTTGGACTGTTCGGCATCTCAAGTATTGTCTTAGCAATTTTCATGCCAGGAGATTCCTTTGAAAGCATTACCACTTTGGTTGCCTCATCACTTGGTAATACTGGTCCTGCACTTGGTGATTATGGCCCGAGTAATACATGGTCTGGATTGAATTCTGGCTCGTTACTCATTACTTCGGTCTTGATGTGGTTCGGTCGTCTTGAACTCTTGACTGCAGTTATTCTCATTCATCCACGAACTTGGCGTAGAGAGAAACGTGTTCACAGCGACCGAGCAGCAATCGCTCTATACCGGCGTTTGATGGAAGACAAAGAAGAGAAGAAAAAACAAGATTGAATCAAAAGAGCTTCATTTGCCCATTTGGCGAACTTGGTTCATCGTCCTTCTTCTCATCGACAAGAAGTTTTTTCTCTGGCTCCTCAACTCTTAATGGTTCAAAGGTTTGTTCACTCAATTGCTTTTCATAAGCCACTTCATACTTTGCAATGAGTTCTTTTGTGGCTTTTCGAGAAAGTGATAGCCCAGCAAGTGAGGCATGCTCCTCGCCAGTGAATCCGAATTTGAGGGAGAGTGCGAAATTTCCGGAGTCACCAAGCTGAGGTGAGTCTTTGAGCATAGCAGAGAGAAGTGGAAGAATTTCCTCTCGAAGAGCAGATTTGCTCATGCCTGAATAACTCCCCATCCGTTTAAGAATCGAAGGTCGAGTACGAGAAGACTGACGTCGTAGGAAGTTTGGGTATGATGGATAAATACGACCTGTAAATGGAGTTGTATTTGTCACTGAGGCCGAGAGACTTGCAAGTTGCCCACTCCAATACCACGAACGGTGAGCAGTACTACGAAATTGGCCCATATATGTTTTAGATGCCATCGAAAGACTGCGTGTTGCACGGGCAATTGATTCAACTTTAGGAAATAAAGAGGCATTATTCCAATGTATCCAATTGATCATATCAGAGGGGGGTTTATCTATAGACCGGCCGATTGCAATGGCTTCTTCCGCATCATTTGTACGATATAATTTGTCCAATCCGGGAAACACTCCTTCGGAAGTATCTCGACGCCCAGCATATGCTTGATCGGTGACCATTTCTTTGGTAAGGGTCCCTGTAGATGTCGAAGAAAGAACCTGTAAATCACGAACTAAGGCACGCAAATCACCAGGGTTGTTGTCGACTAATGCTTCAATGGCAGAGTCCTCAAAATCTAATTCCTCTTCACGTAAAACACGGCGTGCAATACGCCGAAGTGCTTCATCACTTGCACGATCAAAAGTAATAGTGAGAAGGTGCTTTGTGAATCGGTCTCGTGTCGAACTCCACGACGACCCCCTTCCCCATAAGCCCATGATGTCATTGCATGCGAGGATGACCGGTTGACGAGTTTCTGAAAGAAGGTTGAGTAATTCTGCTTTCCCTCCAGAATCACCTTTTAACGAGACATCTTTTCCTTTTTCATCTTCACCTTGCATTGCCTTTTCGATACGATTCTGACTCACTTCCATCAATCCACCAGAAAGGTGATCAACTTCATCGAGTAAAACCAATGTCCGTTGCATCTTATCATCGGGATTGTGAAACAGTGAACGATGGGTTGAGCCGTGAGTTGCCACTTTTCGAATGGCTGCAGCGTTTCTTGAATCTGAGGCATTGAGTTCGATGACATCCCAACCCATATCTTGAGCGATGGCACGAGCAACTGAAGTTTTCCCTACCCCGGGTGGGCCTACCAAGAGAAGTGATTTCTTCCGAGGAGTACCCGTTTTCCATTCATCCAGCCATGCACGAATTTTCCGTCGCTGAACTTCATTTCCTTCAAGCTGGCGTTCAGAAGAGGGGCGGTGCCGTTCCGTCCAATCGGTAACAGCAGCCATGGTTCGACAATTTACCGAGGGTTCTTCAACCTTCACAGGAGAATTCATCATTCCAATGTGAAAAAGAGGTTTCACAAAGAGTCGATACGAACGCGGTGTTGTTCTCCTGAATCTCTGTCTCGAATCGTAACAGTTTGGTCTTCAAGGGATTGATGGTCGACCGTGATACACTTTGGTACTCCGATTTCATCTGCCCGTGCATAGCGTCGACCAATAGAGCCACTACTATCATACATGGATACGATATTTAATTTCAAACACAATGTTCTGTGAATCGATTGAGCCAGTTCTCCCATGCCGTCTTTTTCAAACAATGGGAACACACAATAGTCAACTGGAGCAACATGCTCGCTCAAGCGCATAACGGTGTAATCCTCTCCATCCTTTCCAGTTTCATCATAGGCATGGTCGAGGATGTGCCAAATGATACGGTCAATACCAAATGCGGGCTCAACAACATGAGGAATATACCATTCTCCGGTAATTGTTTCACTACGTTGGTCTCGTTTGACATGTTCGGCTTCGACTGTGACTTGCTGGCCATCTGGGAGTGTTAATTCAAAGGGAAATGAGGTCGATGCTGGCATTGCCTCAACAGCGGCTTTTACTGCTCCTGCCAAGGCTCTAAACGCAGGCCCGGCTTTTGCACCCTCTGTGGTCCATCCATCGGTTTCAATGATTCGAGGTTGTGAGAATTCACGCCGAGCACGGAGTGATTTCCCAGTCGCCTTTTCGTGAGACTCAAGGTCATAACATCCACGATGAGCAATGCCGACACACTCAACCCATCCATACGAACCAAGAATTTCTGCATCCCAACAATCCGATGCATAGTGTGCCATTTCATCTGCTTCATGTTGGCGGAAGCGAAGACGTTGAGAATCGATTCCTACCTTCGTCAAAAAATCAAATGTTTGGGCCATGAAAAATCCGACCGTAGCATGGCGAATCACTTTCTGATCGATTGCGTCTTTGAAACTCATTTGAATTTCACCTTGACCATCTGCAATGAGCGATATTTGTTGTTCACTCCAAGGTGAAAAGTCATGTGTAGCCTCTTCATGCGGATTGATGAAATACTCCAATTCTGCCATGTTAAATTCACGTAAACGTATCATTCCTTGCCGAGGTGATATCTCGTTTCTGTAGCCTTTACCCACTTGAATTGCGCCAAATGGAAGTCGTTCACGATTATGCCGATACAATGCCGGGAAAGAAGTAAACATTCCTTGTGCAGTTTCCGGTCGTAGAAATCCAGGGCGCCCAGATGAACCAGCACCAATGGTCGTGTTAAACATCAAATTCTGAGCGGTTATTTCGGTCCATTCCACCGCTTGGCATGCTGGGCAAGGAGGCTGTGACTGGTTGAGAAGTTCTTGGAGTTCAGTTTTTTTCAATGAATCAGAGTTCGAATGAAACGACTCGAGCAATGTATCGGCCCGACTTGCTTCTTCACATGACCCACATACGGTCATAAAGTCAGAAAACTCACCGACGTGCCCGGATGCCTCAAGGACTGAATAGGGGGTGATCGTTGGGCATGAGATTTCGACAATATTACCTAATGAAAGCCAGTGGTTGAGCCATGTTTGGTTCACTTTGTTGCGAAGGCGTCCTCCGACTGGGCCGAAATCGTACAATCCTTTGGCACCACCGTGGATTTCGAAGGCAGGGAGTATAATTCCTCTGCGTTTGAGCATACCTGACAAACGTTCCAATCGGTTCGTATCAGGTTCTGCCATTGCCACGCCTAAACACCGGTAGGAGAACTGGCCTTTCAACCTCACCGTTCTTCAAGCCGAAAATAGGGCAAGCGTAGCGTTAAGAGTAACCGCCACTAAAGTCATTCCATGGGGCAATCTATGGTCGCTATCACCGAATCGGATTGTACCGGTTGTGATTTGTGCATATCACATTGCCCATTCGAAGCACTTTTGCCTCTTGCAAGTAACCCTGAATTGCGTACACACAAAAAACGTCCAGTCATTGTTGTAGCCTCTCAGTGTGTGGGGTGTCTCTCGTGTATTGGTTCATGTCCTACCGGTGCTTTATACGAGATTAAAGTCCCACTTGATGCCTCGCAGTCTACTCTTTTACTGATGCCTCCTGCTCCTAAAACAGAACCGATAAATCGATGGAAAAAGGACGGAATTGGCTGGGCATAAACTTACACGGATTTTCCCTTTCAATCGATACCTTGATTTACCTCTTGCATAACACTGAGACCACGGGACTGTGGAAATAAATGGCAGATATACACTACTTGGATAATCCTCTGGAAACAGAGGAACTCTTGGAATTGTTATGTCCTCCTGTTCGAAATTGGTTCAAAGATAAATTTGAGGACTTTACCGAGCCCCAGAAATTGGCGATTCCTGCCATTATTGACCAAGAACATGTCCTTCTTTGCTCACCGACAGGTTCTGGTAAAACACTGACCGCTTTTCTTTCTATTATCGATCAATTAGTCCGTAGGGCATTGGATAATAAATTGGATAAAAGAGTTTATTGCGTTTACATTTCGCCAATCAAAGCGCTTGCTAATGATATTCAAAGAAATTTGATCGGTCCACTTACTGAGATTTCTGAATCCTATTTACCGAGCCGTGCTCAAGAAATCCGAGTTGGATTAAGAACGGGTGATACGCCTCAATCTGAGCGTCAAAAAATGCTTCGCAACCCTCCACATATCCTGATTACGACACCCGAAAGTCTCGCAATTGCCATCACCTCTCCGAGATTTCAACCCATTGTTAGTGAAGTTGAATACATGATTGTTGACGAATTGCACTCTTTGGTTCCAAGCAAACGTGGTGTCCATCTAGCATTGACACTGTCATATTTGGATACCTTACTCACTCGCCCAGTGCAGCGAATCGGGATTTCTGCTACAATGGAGCCGCTTGAAACGGTGGCTGAATATTTAGTTTCGAGTGATGACCGAGAAAGTCGTGGTGACAATACTCGTGTTTGTATCGCTAAAATTTCGGGGTCAAGGGAACTTGATTTGGATATTATTCTTACTGACCCTAAGTTCAGCGACCTTTCTGTTCTCAAGATTTTTGAGAAAAACGTCGAAGCGATTGCAGATTTAATCGCAGCCCATAACACCACCTTGGTGTTTGCAAATACCCGTAAAATGACGGAGAATATTGTCCTTAAATTGCGCCCTTATTTGGGAGATTTAGTTGCGGGGCATCACGGTTCAATGGATAAGAAAATGCGCTTGGATGTTGAAAAACGACTCAAACATGGGCACCTGCGTGCAGTTATCACTTCCTCATCCCTCGAAATGGGTATCGATATTGGTTCTGTTGATTTGGTTCTTCAAATTGGTAGCCCAGGTGATATTGCTACTGCTTTGCAGCGAATTGGTCGGGCAGGGCACCACGTCGGAGGAATTCCTCGAGCTCGATTTTTGCCTTCAAGCGTCGATGACCTGATTGAACTTGCAGCGTTACAGGGTGCGATTCAAACGGGCGATATGGACCTACTCGATTTCCCTGAAAATTGTCTCGATGTTGTCGCTCAATTTATGATTGGTCTTGTGATTATTAACGACATTGACATCGATGAGGCCTACGAAGTCATAGTCAATGCGTGGTCCTATCGGAATTTCAAATACGATGACTTCATCGAAGTTCTTGACATGCTCGAAGAAGAGCGTCGTGTCTGGATTAACTGGGAAGAAAATCTCTATGGAAAACGTGGTTATTCTCGTATGATCTATTATACTAACATTGGAACAATCGCCCCCGATAATTCTTATTTGGTATTCAATGCTGAAGGTTCAATTCTCGGCCAACTTTCGGGTTCCTTCGTTTCGAATCTACGTGGTGGCGATGTCATCTTGCTCGGAGGTTCTACCTATAGGGTTACGAATATTCAAGGAACCCGTGTTAACGTAGCATCAGTGACTGGTCATCGCCCAACAGTACCTTCTTGGTCAGGTGAAGCACGTTCACGTTCACGTGAACTTTCGAATGCCCTACTCAGCCTCATTGGGCATTGTATTGTAGCGCTACGCCGCGAACAAGACCCTCGGATTTTGTTACGTGATGCTTACGGCCTTTCCAAAGATGTGGCCAATGCGATTGCCCGCCATCTCGAAGAACATTCTATCGATTCATTCCAAGTCCCTGACCCAAACCGTATTTTGGTCGAGCAAGTTATCTCGAGTAGTCATCCGACCTACATGATCACAACATGTAGGGGTAGAGGTTTCAATACTGCTCTTGGGTATTTTATGGCCGGATTAGCCGAATCGAATAATATTTCAGTGATTGAATTATCCTTTGATGAAAATGGATTATTGATCCGAACATCGGAAGAGGTTGATCCAGGACAAATGTATCAAGCGTTCAGAAATAATGACCACATTGAAGTGATTGAGCGCTATATCGTTAACACTCAAATTTTTGCAAAGCGTTTCCGAGAAGTTTCTGGTCGTTCAATGATTATTCCAAAACGAATCGGTGCTGAAGAAATTAGTCCTCAGCAATTCCAACAAAAAGCAGATGCACTACTCAATAAACATCGTACTATCGATGACAGTCTTCTCATGCGTGAGGCGAAAAATGAAATTATGTTCCGTGATATCGACATGAAGAGTTTGCAAGAATTCTTGAATTTATGTATGACTGGTGATGCCCGTATTGTTCACAACAAAGTGACTGTTCCTTCACGACTTGGCATGTCTTTGTTCATGTCCGCCTTTGAAGATTTGATGGCGATGAAAACCCGGGCATTCATGATAAAAGACATCGACCCCGAAGTCCTTCGAAGACTTTTGGGCACCCGTAGTCTCGCAACTGAACTGAGTTCTGAACAACTCTCAGAATTCTATCTCGATAAAGCCCCTATTCCCAAAAACGCACAGCAATTGTTCAAACTCATGTCCCACGGTGGTGGACTTGATTCATCGTTCCAAAACCCATTGTATGACAAGAAACTTCAGAACACCGAAATGGATTTGCTTCGAGAGTGGGTTGAAGTTCTATGCCAGCAAGGTAAAATCACGAAACTCGAAGGTACAGGTGCTGAAGAATTAGATGGGAAATGGTTCAGCTCTTTTATGGCAGAAATCCATGGCACTCTCGGTTGCCTTTCAGTCAATGGTGGTGGCGAAGTCGATGATTTAAGAGAACTTCATATCGATGGACTCTCCTACAAAGTTGCAACTGCATTTGATGGCCGAGTACCGACTGCATGGGAAGAGAAAGAACTTGGTGACCCTCATGAAGCATTACGAGTAAAAATCGTTGAAATGCTTGGGAGTGAAGGCCCACAAACTGGAGATGAACTCGGCCAAAGACTTCCGTTTCCGCGAAAAATGGTTGACCGGATATTATTGGAACTCGAAACTCGCAATGTTCTCTCAGTTGGTTTCTATAAACAAACCGATGACGCAGAATATATCCTCAAAATCGATGAGCATCGATTGATTGATGGCTCGGAAGATGTTGTTGAATACCGTTGGGTACAAAACCTCGTTTTCGACAAGACATTCAAAACATATGAAGATGGGTTTGCGGCCTTTGGTTCACACGTATTATTCCAGAAGCAGCAAGAACTCTTGTATCGAGTCAATGATTTCAGGTTCAAGGACTGGCAAGACATGCAACTGGATTCTGATATCATCATGGGTCGTCTTTTGCATAACAGAATGGGCTATACAAACAAAGAGACCATCCCAATGCTACTTGGTTTGAAACCGGAACCATGGATTGGTCCAATGGAGGAAGAATTACTCCTTCGCATTCCGATTGGTGAAAATGTAACCCGACAAGAAATCATGGAGGGTTTCCCGAAAGGTGATGAACATCGTGCTTTACAACGTGACATCAAATACGCTATGTCTAATTTGGAACGGCAAATGCTCGTCGTCAAGCAATTTGAAGATGTAACTGGGCGTAGACGTCGATTATCCTTATTCCACCGAGTTCATGGCGTCTATGAAGCTCTCGATTTCGAAACTTCATTGGTCGATCTCATTCGCCGAATGGGGCCGGTTAAAGGAAATACCCTTCGATTCTATGTCTCTCGCGCCTATGAAGATTTGACCCTTGCTCTTATGAATTTAGAGAAAGCAGGTCGAATTGCAAAAGTTATGGCTTTGGTACCAGACCCTGAAGCATTTTACTGCATGCCAGAAGAGGTTGAAACACTTCAAAGTCCTCGACGAGAAGACCGAAAGATACGAATTTTGACTCAATCCGACCCCTATGTGTCGAGATTTATTTGGGAAGTTCGAAGTGTGCTTGATCGTGGATGGTATCTACCGGTTTTCAAGGGCATAGACCCCATTGGGAAAGTTTTGATGTTCAAGGTTAACGATTATTTGGTCATTAAAGATTTACACATTCCGACCGCTTATCTCGACGAATTCTGTGCTGCCTTTGAAGTTCTACTGGAAAATCATTCTGATCAATTGGTCGATGTAGCCGTCATGTCTAATTTTAACAGTGAGCCTGTTGCGGATTTAGATGAAAAGACTCGCTCCGCATTTGAATCGATTGGGTTTAAAATGGCTGGCGAACGAATGATACGCGGCGGAGTTGTTGACCCTCAGCCGAGGGAAATTGCTGAGCGTGCTCTTTTCTATCAGCATAATCTTCACCAAAAGACTCGCCTTGAGCATGAAAGTGCTGCAGTCAAAGAGGTTGACGAAATTCGTGATGACTTTGCTTTGAGGGGACGCTGTGAACTTTATCGTGTTGACTTGAAGAGTATGGCGAGTGCCAATCGTTTGCATCAAGGAGTCAACCTTCGAGGTCATCAAGTTTGGTCAACCTACGAACACTTCCAAAATTTACTAGCCATTCGCGGAGAATCTTCCGAAGATGAACTTTGGGATATCATCGATTTCTTCAGTTCGAACTCTGACCCAAATTTGTTTAAAGAACGCCATGCATTGTCGCAATCAGAATTTAGAAAATTGATTCAACCCTTAATTCGTACAGGTCATATTGTACAAGATTTCAGAGGCGGATTCCGAACAGTAAAACTTCCTAAAAATATCGATCGTGTTGAACTGAGACGTGAATATTTGCGCAAATTAGTAAAAGAATACCCGGTGATCACACTCAAACAAATTCTTCGTTTGGCAGGAACTCCTTTCAAGCCGGAAGAGATCAAGTCTGTTCTCACTTCCTTTGAAGAAGATGAAACTTTGGTCAAGGGTTTCCTTATCGAAGATCTCGACCAAGTGTGTTGGGGTCGTAAGAATCTGCTTGAAGAGGCTCAGGACATACCTCCTATCCGAGATTTTGTACTGCCTCCGAGTGACCCGATTGCACCGTATTTCTCGGATATTCTCAAAGAAAGATTTGGATTTGGCTCTGCCTATTTGGTGTTCAAGAATGCTGAACCCATTGCTGCATTTAAGGCAAATACTCGTAATAACATCATTGATGTCAAGGATTTCGAAGGTTCGGAAAAGGCATGGCGTATTGTCAAGGAGTTCGCTTGGGAGCATCAAATGCCTCTCCACACCGATTTGAGAATTGGTGGAAAGCGCCTCAAATGATAAGAAAAATGAAGAATTTGCACCGACTCTTGTAAAAACAACCCACCAATTGTTTGATAAGTCATTACGACATCGTTTTAGTTATGAAAGCACAGACAGTGATTGTTCTATCGCTCTTTTTTTTAAGTTCACTTTCGCCTCTCTTCTCGACAGTCGAAGCAGAAAATTCGACTGGAATAGAAATCCTTGATACAGCAGTCAATCCCGTAAACAACCATACTTACCACCTCCTAAGTGCCAGTTCTTGGGAAGATGCTGCAAACGCAGCACGTGGATTAGATGGTTTCCTCACCACAATCAATGATGTTTCTGAAAACCAATGGGTCTTCGATACTTTTGCCTCCTTTGATAACCAATCCCGTCATCTTTGGACTGGGTTGTCAGATCACGATGAAGATGGTTTTTACAAATGGCAAGATGGCACCCCGTTCTATTACAATAATTGGGGCGACAGTCAACCTTCACAGGGCGGAGAAGAAGACTTTGTCCATATTGCCGGTACCAACCTGGGCAATATCATGCCAGCAACCTGGAATGATCTGGAGAACGACCCTCAATACTTCCCTGTCTATGGTGTCGTTGAGGTTGGTGAAGGAGCAGACTTTTCACTTCGATTTAACGGAGAAGCAGACCACGTCGTAATCCCACACGAAGATGACCTCAATGTATCCGGTAGCCTTCAACTTTCGGCATTGGTTTATCCCTATTCTATTGAAGGCATTCAATTCATCACGATGAAAGGAGATTATGGTTGGGGTATGTATCTGAACAACGGTGCAGTTGGCTATGCATCAGAATACAGTCTCTCCAAGCACCCTCTTTCGAACGCCAGCGTAGCTGCTGATGAATGGTCACTTATTGAGGTTGATTTCATTGAATCAGTCGGCGGTGAATTCCGTATTAATGGTATATCAGTTGGTAATATTACTGCTGAAGAGTCCATCATCCCACAGGGTGACTTTGGTTCGAATGATTGCTTTACATCAGGTAATTCCTGTGATGAATTGTACATCGGCAGCATGGGTGCTGGGTGTGCTTGCAATTATTTTGAAGGCCTTCTGGACAACATTTCAATCGGAACAAATCACTCAAACTCAAGCACTGAATGGATTTCAAATTGGACTTTTGCAGAAGGTGAAGGCTCAACCACTGAAGATGATTCGTCCCACATTGGAGAAATCATAGGTGCCGACTGGGTCATGCCAGATGGTACGATTGTAACCCAAGCAGTTGAATTATTCAACGACATAGATGTAACGCTTGACTCGGCGCAGGCAGGAGACCATTTGCTGTTTTATGGTGAAATAGATGAAATGACAAAAGATATGTATTTCAGTATGTTTTCATGGAACGATTTCGATAAAGAACCCATAACTGTAGATGTCTATATGTCGCATGAATACATTCCAAGTTCATGGGAACATGATGAACACTTTGTTGCTGATTTCAGTTACCTTTGGGAAGATTGGAGTTGGCCAGAATCAGGGACTTGGTGGATTGTGATCATCCCTTCAGAAGATATTGAAGATTTGACATTGACACTCACTTGGGTTGTTGCTGACCCACCACCAGCATTGGATGAAATGACTGAATTAATGAACAGCATACCAGTGACTGGGCAAACTATTGATTCTGGTCGGCAAGCATCTTTTGAAGACCGAATTCTCTATTATTATGTCAACGTTACAGAACCACTCGCAAGTTTATCTGTAGAAACCTATGGTGGAACTGGAAATATCAACCTTGGCCTCTCATGGGGTACTGTCCCTGACCCGTTTGATTTGTTCGATAACTTCTTTTTTGAACCTGGTTTTGGTGCTGATGATGATGATAAAGAAGAATCTTCTCTAAACAGTAAGGCAGTTTGGAGCAATCACCAAGGCAACACTGAAGTAGCTACATTGTATGATGTCGAACCTGGTTTGTATTATGCCACTGCATATACCTATCAGCGTGCACTGGACTTTACCATAAAAGCCAGTTTTGCATATGCTCCAGATAATATCGCTCCCGAAGATGCCATCGAACTCTCACCTGGAATTGCTTATGGCCCTCTGAGTGGATACGATGGTCTACTTCAGTATTTCAAAATCGATGTACCTACTGGTACCGAGCGTCTTGAAGTGGACCTTGCAGAAGGATTCGGCGAAGCGACCCTTTTCATGCAATATTTGGATGCACCCGATGCAGCCAATTTCGACCATCTCTCTGGTAGCCCAGGGGCTGGCGACAAGATTGGTTTTAACGACCCAACCCCTGGAATGTGGTACATTTTGGTCTATACCGACGAAATCTTTGCCAATGTCATGATTACTGCATCGTTTGAAGACCGGTATGTATGGAGTTATGACGGAACTCCGATTGAACTCTTTAACAAAGAAGAAATATCTGGAATTGAAGCACCACAGGGTGAAGAACTGTACTTCTTTGTTCAATTAGAAGAACCAGGCGAATACCTCGAAGTCGCCACTTTTGGTGGTCAAGGACAACTTCGAATTGAAGGCGAAGGTGAACAAATTTCGATTGATTGGGGCGACGATTTCGATGGAGATGAGGACTTTCGACCTGGCGGCCGACAAGGGCCTGAGATTGAATTCACGAGTGAAACTATTGTCGTTGAATCAAATGGTGAAGGAACCTCCCACTCCCTCTACATTCAAATGCCTGCAAGCGGCCGATTTGACATAACTCTCATTGCCAAAGAAGCATTTTCTGATGTGACGCTTGTAGCCAAGTGGAAATACTCTGAATTCCCGCCAATTGACCCAGTTGACCCAACCGAACCGGTTGTTGTCATCACATGTGAAGAGATTGCCAAAATTATCCTTGTGGATGCTGATACTGACAAGGATGGAGTTCTTTCGGAGAGTGAATTTAAGGTAGCTAATTTAGATGAAGATGTCTCATTTTCTGAAGTTGACCTCAATGCCGATGATGAATTGGAGTATAGAGAAATAGTCCAAGAATCCTGTTCTTGCAGTAATGAACTTTGGTCCACGTTTGAACAATTAGAGCAATCGAACAGTGTCTCCCTTGAACTGCTTTCAACTCAGTCGTTCTCCAATACCTATCAGTTCATTACGATTGATTCCAACGCAAATGGTCAATTAAGCTCAGATGAAATTGAAATTGCAACATTGCTTTGTGAAACGACTTTCGACGCTTTTGACGCTGATAAGGATGGCGTTCCAGATGATAAAGACGCCTTCCCCGATGACCCAGATGAAACAGTTGATACCGATGGTGATGGAGTCGGTGACAATGCCGACCTTGCTCCAAGTATTGCCAATGATCTCATCTATTCAGCTGGTGGCATTGTCTTTGTTATGTTGATTGGAGTGCTCGTCTTTTTCTTGCGAGGAAGCGGAGGGAGTAATTCCTCTGATGATTGGAACTCTCCCAGTTCTCAAACTGATTTTGATGAAAGAATGATGCAAAATGAAGACAAAGAACTTCCTTCAATTGAGTCATTACCGACCACACTCAATGCACCCGAACAAGTAAGTCTGTTTGATGAATACAAAGGTACTCCTGTCGAATCATCAACCTCATTTGATGATGTCAGTGACTTATTTGATACAGCCGTTCATCAGCCACCACCTTCTGCACTTATGGGTATGATCGATCTCAATGGTCAAGAAGTAATTGAATACCCAGCAGCGAGTGGAGTGAAATGGATTCGGACCGATGCAACTCAGCCTTGGAATCAGCAGTGAGATTAAATTTTACTTTTTGTTTTCGCTTGCAATAATCCAAAGGGTCGTAAGAGTCTGACAATGTGCCGATGCAACTCAGGCAGGATATCAAACATGATGAGTGCCATCAGAAACATCGCAGCTAATGAAACGACTCTGGCTGCATATGCGTGACCAAATTCAAACACTGACATGCCAAGATAGGACCAATTCGTGTAGGTCATGTGCATCCAAATCAACCCAGCATTTCGAAACAAGTTGAGGATATGAATCACCGGAATGGTGAGCAAGAGTGCACGACATCGGCGCTTCCAATCGATGTCAAGAACGGCTATGGCTCCAATGAAAATCACCATTGATTGAAGGGCGGTACAAGCTAAAACAAAATTTATTCCAATCGATGTGCCATCGGCGAGGAGAAGTTCAGTTTGGAATGGATATTCACCAACAAAGTCCCCCATAAACCATCGATTTCCGTCCCATGCACTCCATGCCACTTCACCGTTGATGGTATTGACGGTCGTTTCACCGAGGATAACATCTCCAGTTCCAGAAAATCGTAGGAATAAAGCGGCCTGACTTGCCACAAACCAAATGGCTAGAACATTGAGCCATGGGACATGAGCAATGAGTAAGTAAGGTCCACCAGCATAGGCCACAGCACCTCGTGCCCAAATCAAAGAACGTGAAGTCTTAAGATCGGTATTTCGTTGTTCCCAAAAAGCCATCCCAACACCCATCGGCAATGCTGCAATTGAGAAGACTGTGAGTACAGGATCATCGTGGGCAAGATATTTTGAGGCATCATTAAAGAAGGTCAAGCCAACTAAAATCCACCCGAATTGAGCCAAACGAATTTCGCCTTTCTTTCTCCGGTGCCACGATACTGCGAGAGAAAGTAAGCCGATTGCACCGATAAGTGAGGCCACCTCCGGTGTGAACAGCATGGTTCATTCCACATGCTGATTCCATTTCAACACTCGTGTTCTTTCGACCAAAATCACTTCACCTTCGACCGTTTGGGTTGACCATGCGAGGGTGTGTTGTCCAGTATAATCCCGTATCCTTACCAGATTCTGCTCCGCTTCACGGAGGTATCGCCTTTCTTGACAGAGATGGAGTTCTCAATATCGGAAGTCCAGAGTACATCAATAATCCTGATGAATTTGAGATACTTACACATGCTCCCAAAGCTGTCGGGATGCTCCGCCGTGCCGGTTATCGAATTTGTGTCGTGACGAATCAATCACCAATTCTACGTGGATTATGGGATGAACATCGGTTGCATGAAATTCATAATCATATGAGACAAGTGTTCCTCGAACAGGACAGTGATGCCCATTTCGATCTGATTCTCGCTTGCCCACATCGACATCGAGACCGATGCATGTGCAGAAAACCAATGCCAGGGATGTTGCGATTCGGAGAACGAGTTCTTCGAGGGAACTTCGTTTCCGAGGAAGGAGAATCGATTGCAGAATTATCTTCCGAGGATGGTAAAGTGGATTGGTGGGGAGAAAAACCTGTTCCGTCAAATCCATTTGACTGTATGGTCGGTGACCGTGGAAGTGACATGGGTGCAGGATGGGCCCAAGGTTTACGCCTCTTCCAAGTACACGGCGCTACTGGAATTTCCCCTCTTATTGGGCAAATACTGGACTCAAACAACAAAGGTGATGACTTTCATCCCGTACGGTGATTCCATGGGTTGGTTGGGTTTAGACGATACTGACAGCCTGAAGGAAGGTTGTACGACCTATTCTTTTCATCTCCTGCTCGAGAGTTTGCCTTCATCAGTAAAAGTAATGTCACCTCGATTGGTGCGATTATGGCCATTTGCCCACCATCGAACCCGAGGCAATGCCGCTGTCGGTGTCGAGTTGCAAACGGAAGATGAAGATGAACTCCTCAATTATCTTCATCGCTTTTGGAAAGAACACCTCTTACCAGCAAAAGGAAGAATTTCACCCTCGAAACATGATGCTCGGACGCAGTATCCTGCTGACCCAGGGATGGTTTGGTTTTCAACCGAACAACCTGATGAGAAATTTTACACGATGGCAGTACAATCTGAAGTACAATTGGAACAAGTCCCTTCGGCAGACCATTCTTGGGGTGGCCAAGGCAGAATTGGAGCGACAGCAGCCATTGCTTGGAGGCAAAACCCCAAAACTTGGGAAGCGATTGCCTGGCGAGAACCAATACGTCATGGTCAAAATGAGCGTACTGTCTGTCAACATACGCTTAGACTCATCGATTCCATGCCTTCGACTTTTCTTTCACGAGACCCTCGAAAAGGAACAGGGCTCGTAGCACCACGTGGCCCCTGTCCGGTACTTTTTGGAATACGTGCACGTGATGCTACTTCTGCACTTGATGCTGGCAGCCAATTATTGGCAGCTGAATTGACCGAATCGGCGGTTGGAATGCGTGTTTTTGTGACAAATCAAGCCACTGATGACCATCTATCACAACCAAAACAGGCGACGGTTACCCATGTGGAAATCTTGAATCGTGGGAATTGTGTTCTTTCCACAGAAAACGGTACATGGCTCGCCTTTGCAGAATCGGGTTCGGTCAAGAAACTCGCCCAGTGGCTTCAGCCAGGGGATGTCATCGAAGGATTTGGATTATCGCCGGAACCCGGAGTGCTGCATCTCGAAAAATTGCGTCTCCTTTCAGCAATTCCAACTCAAAAGCGACCAATGTGCGATGAATGTTCAGTTCGAATGAAGTCAATGGGCAAAGGCCAGGGATGCCGTTGCCCGAAATGTAAGCAACGATGCGGTGATGCTTGGATATCAGTCCCCCGTATTCCACCCTATGCTTCATGGGTTCAACCCCCTGTAGATGCACGAAGACACCTTGCTCGGCCATTGGAATGGGCAGATTAAGCAGTTTTCTATACAATCATGGGAAATCAATAAGACGCAGATTGGAGTGACCGGGGTATGTCGAGTGAAGAGTTAACCAAAAACATCGCATATGTCATTCTTGTACTCCTGTTTTTGGCAATGGCTTGGCTTATCGCCAAGCGTGCTGGTGAAAATCGCCAATCTATGCTTGAAGAATCCGGACCAAAAATCGCCGGTGAAGACACCCTTGAAGGTGGTGCGAAAAATCCAAGTCAATTTGATGAACCAGACGATGAAGCGTTGGATGAAATGGCTGAATTACTCGGTGAAGATGACGAAGATGAAAGTTAGTGAAAGAAACCAGTCTCTTCTAATTTCAATAGCGTAGATTCTTCTGACCTTACAAGTGTTCGGTGCGGTCCGTCTTTCGGACGTTCGAGTCGCCAAATTTCGAATCCACACTTGAGCATCGCCTTTTCTCCACGTGCTACAATGGCACTGCTTGAATTCCCACTTGCGTTCATGCTTCCTTTACTTGTCAAGAGCAGACAGATATTTTCGTCAATCTGTTCTGCAAGTCGTTGAACAGCCGCTATTTGTTCCGCTGGAATTCTACCTGATTGTTCACACCAGTCATCTAATACGACTAATTCCACGCTTGGTAATGAATTTGAGGTGGCGATCAAAAGATCCATGGCTTGACTGAAATCTCCTACCAAATTCATTGCATGGTAGCGAGAGGAATGAGCTAATGAGAGATGAGAAAATAATTGTCCAAATCGAACATTATTTGGCATCTTAGGAGATGCCCATAAGACTCGACCACCCCGTTGAATCACGTCAGTAGCAATGTGTAAACCCAGTGTTGTGCCTCCAATACTTCCTTCTACAGCGAGATGAATATTTTCCCCTCCAACCTCAAAGAGAACTCTGCCCATAAAACGAGGTGGGTGGAACTTGTCATTGATACTTACCCCCAATTACGTTTTTTGAGGAACATTCATGCCCTACCTGTTCAACCCAAGGGTATGAGCGACGACCTCACAGTCCGAAAAGGTGAACGCATTCCACGACGTCCTTTGTCAGACTATTCAGAAGCAGATTCATTTCTTGCTGCTCTCAAACGTGACGGGGTCATATCTACCCTCTTTCGAGATACCAATCAATATGGACCTCTTTCTATGCTTTTGGCTCTGCTTGCCGTCGCAACAGTCACCGGTGCTGTCATCAAACTCCTTTCCGTTGCCGATTTCTCGTTTTTGTCAAATTTGTTTTGGTGATTGACACGTTAAATTTAGTGTCTAAACACTCGTTTATGCTTTTCTTTTTACGGGAAACATCAAACCCTTTGCGAACCGCGAAGGGCTCATGGATGGGCAGTCAGTCAATGTTGAAAGCCGAACATCTGCACAAGATAAACGATGGACAATCATGGCAGCACTTCTTGGGACAAATACTGCATTTATGCTGTTTCAGGGGATTGCACAGGAAACGAATCCTAAGTTTATTCGGGAAATCGCCTTAGCGATTATCGCTGTAACTTTACCATTTCAAGGAATTTACTTCTTGATTTACACATTTTTACTTGAGCATATTGATGAATTGAGTCCCGAAAGAATCGACAAATTAAAAATGGCCTCGGCTGTTTGCCAAATTGTTTCGTATTTCTCTTTAGTTGGAGTCGGAATGATGTGGTATAACATTTCACTCTATGTCGGTGTAGCATTCGTTCTTTCAACAGCGCTTGCCATTATACTCATACGTTCAGTGATGAGTCCTGTCACCGTTGATGATGTCTAGTACTTCACTTGCAGCAATGCCAAAAACATGAGTCCTCGACTTTCTTTCATTCATCAAATACTTCAACCTCTACTGTTTTCTTAACAAAATTTGTAAATTTCCCCTCAAATCTTGTAGCTCGAACAGTGTGGTTGTCAATCCAATGATAGTTTCCGCCTCTTGGCTTATTGTATAGAACTCCATGGTACTGAAACCCATGTTTATCCAACCATGCTTCAGTAATGTCGGAATGCTCGCTCAATCGACTTGTGAAGAACGTTATGATGTGCCCTTCCTCATACCAGCCATTGATGATTTCAACAACCCCTTCATACAATTCGGCTGACTCCATGCGCCATGGTTCTTCATTTGGTACATCCTCACAAACTGTTCCGTCTATGTCGATCATTAGGTTTTTCATTCCCTCTGGAAGAGTTGGACTCATCTTTTCGCCGCGCACATCTTTGACATCAACCAGTTTTGCCATAGTATGAATTGGAATGCTCGCAGCAAATTAACTATGCCATCATCATTGCTGGTTTGCTCCAACTAAAAACACCATGAATGCACTACTGATTGGTATGAGTGGCCTCTAATTGACACCATCACATGCATGGATTTCAAAGGTAATGTTGATGAAGCGTGGCGTTTTGACATAACTATGTCCTTCTGCCCACTTGATTACCGATACGGCTGCCAAGACTTCAAACGAATCTGGTCCGAAATTGGACGCCATGAACGTCAACTTGAGGTTGAGCGTGCTCTTATTTGGGCCCATATGCAACTTGGTCGGGTCACTGAAGAAGATTACAATGCAGTTGCAGCAATCGCCAACTCCGATTCTGTGACCAAAGAACGTGTCTCTGAAATTGAAGCGGAAACCCGACATGACATCATGGCGTTGACCAAAGCAATGGCTGAAGCCGCAGGCGATGCTGGATGGTGTATACATCTTGGCGCTACTTCAAACGACATCGTTGATACAGCAGTCGCTCTCCAACTTCGAGACAGTATTGTGCTCTTGAGGGAACAACTCTGTTTACTGATCGGCGTTTGTGCGGACGTAGCCGAACGAGAACGTGATACAGTGATGTTAGGCCGAACCCATGGCCAAGCAGCAGTACCGATTACATTTGGATTGAAAGCGGCAGTTTGGCTCGACGAACTTCGTCGCCAGTTGATTCGTTTGGATGAAGCATCACCTCGAATTTCAGTTGGAAAATTCCTCGGCGCTGTTGGCACTGGGGCCGCACAGGGAGAAAATGCACGTGAATTACAACGACTGATTTTGACCCATTTGGGTCTTGGAGTCCCATTGGCTACAACCCAAGTTGTTGGCCGTGACCGTTACATTGAATATGTTTCATGGCTGTCGAATGTTGCGACATCATGTGAGAAAATACTCCAGGAAGTTCGAAACCTTCAGCGTTCTGAAATTCGGGAAGCAGGTGAAGGATTTGATGTTGAAAAGCAAGTAGGCTCTTCGACAATGGCTCACAAAAAGAATCCGATTAAATCAGAAAATGCATGCGGTCTTGCTCGAATTGTTCGTGCAATGATTATTCCTACCTATGAAAACGCATTGCTTTGGCATGAACGTGATTTGGCAAATTCCAGCAGTGAACGATTCACTCTTTCGCACGGTTCAGCACTCTGTGAGGATGTTCTTGCAAAAACTCGAGATGTTTTGAAAAATATGTGGGTTGATGCTGACCGTTGTATGGTAAATATTCATGCTCAGAAAGGATTGGTCATGGCTGAAAAAGTCATGATTGATCTTGTCGACCATGGTATTCCTCGTGATGAGGCTCATGAAATTCTTCGAGCCGCTTCATTTGAAGCAGTTGATAAGAACATTGAGTTAATCGATGTATGCAGTCGCACTCCAGCGATTGCAGCAGCCTTCTCAGCGGAACAATTGGAAGCAATGTTTGAACCGTCAAACCATATTGGTGTTGCTGGAGAAATTGTTGACGAATGTGTTGCTCTTGCACGTCAAGCAATTGCTTGAATAGTTTCAATTTCAAAGGTTCCTCGAACCCCGTCCCAATTTACTGAACCCGTCAATTGCAGTTTGCCAGGGAGGTGCGGCCCACCTGTGACAAGCGTTTCGTATTCTCCACCTTCTCCATCGACATTAAATCTGTAGCGTCGAGCAAGTTCTTCCAGTTCTGTGAGTGAAGCTGGATTGAGTGTTCTGCCAATCCATTCTTTTCCTAATCCCTCACAACTGACTCCAGTGATGAAAACTTCGAATCCATTTTCAAGAAGCCCGTGCATATGCGATTCACTTTTTTGATGCCACAAGGGAGTCCAACTTTTGATGTTAAGCCGCTCAGCCATCCGTTCAATTCTACTTTTCTGATAATCAGAGCGCAAAGCACCACTGACCACACCATCGATTTTTAATTGTGATAATACAGTTTCGAGGTCTGTAATTTCAAGTTCTTGTTGACCCTCTGAATGAACTTCGACCCAAGGTATGCCGGCGAGTTTGGCTTGATGTTCAACCAGGTGTGTTCCTGGGACTTGAAACATCCACGAATCGCCTCCAGTTATTCGTACTGTGACCAGATGAGTGACATCCCACCCTCGGCACATCGCCCACCACCAAGCAGCAGCGGAATCTTTACCACCGGAAGAGAGTACTGCGACACGCATGATTCACCCACGAAGGTCTATTTGATGAGTTTAGGGGTGAGGTGTGTTTTGGTGAGGGTTCAAATGGGGTGGCGAATTCAACAGTATGTTACGGCCTTTGAGCGGGGATTCATTCCAGTGAACCCTCATCCTCATAAAGCGTCGATTCAACGAAAGAATGAGAGTGAAGATATGCAACCAAGCGGAAGAGGATATGACCACGGAATTACGACATTCAGCCCAGACGGACGATTGTTCCAAGTTGAATATGCTCGAGAATCTGTCAAGCGTGGAACCACCACTGCCGGATTGAAATTCAGAGAAGGCGTAGTGTTGGTCTGTGACAAGCGTATTGTCAGCCGCCTCATCATTCCTGAATCGATTGAAAAGATGTTCAAGATTGATAATCACATCGGTGTTGCTACTTCTGGATTGGTTGCGGATGCTCGTCAATTGGTTGCTCGAGCTCGAGTTGATGCTCAAGTCAACCGTATTACCTATGCTGCAAGTGTGCCAGTTGATGTCCTTGTCAAGAAAATCTGTGACTTCAAACAATCATTCACTCAATATGGTGGTTCCCGTCCATTCGGAACCGCCCTTCTTATTGGTGGGGTAGACGATAACGGAATCCATCTCTATGAGACAGACCCGAGTGGCGCTTACCAATCCTACCATGCAGGTGCTATTGGAAGCGGACGTAATACCGTCATTGAACACTTTGAATCAAACTGGAAGGAAGGTCTCACGCTCAATGCAGCAATGAAACTCGGACTTGAAGCACTTCGCAGTGCAAACGACACCCCACTCAACCGTGAAGCGGTTGAAGTCACTGTTGTTGACGGCGATGGATATCGTGTACTCGACCGTTCAGAAGTCAACAAGCAAATTGACCGTCTCAAGCCACTTGAAGACTGAATTTGAATAACTACGTTCAAATGCCGTCTCTCATCTCAGCAAATGAGGGAATACTATGGTTAGTTTGGATGATGCCGTTCTTGCACGAATGGAAAAAGGCGGAAAACGCTACGAACTTTTGGTCGATCCTAATTTAGTTGAGGATTTCAAAGCCAATCCGGAAGCGGTTGACCTCAATAATTTTCTCGCTATGGATGAAGTGTTTCATGACATCCGAGGTGGCGAGCGGCCAACCGAAGATGCAATTAAAAACATGTTTGGAACTCAAGATATTTTGGAGATTACCAAAACAATTCTCGCCAAGGGAAGTATCCAACTGACCACTTCGCAACGAAAGGCGAGAGTTGAACAAATGCGTCAACAAATTGTTCACGAAATTCATACGAAGGCAGTTGACCCAAAAACCAAGAGTCCACATCCAAAAACTCGAATCGAATTAGCACTTGATGAATCAAGGTATTCAGTTGACCCTTTCAAGCGATTAGATGAGCAAGTAAAAGATGCGATTGAACTGTTAAAATCGATGATTCCACTCTCCTTTGAATCTCTTCGACTTGCTATTCGAGTGCCTGGTTCAGCCTATGGCGCAGCATCACGAATCCTCCGCCCATATTTGGAAAAAGATCAATGGTTAGAAAACGGAACTTGGGCAGCCATTGTCGAAATACCTGCAGGTATGAAGGAAACTATTATCAGCAATCTCATGCGTCAATCATCTGATACTGAATACAAGGAATTGTAACCTCAATTCAGTGCGTATCTTTAGAAGACCAAGGGGTCGGTTTTATCATGGGATGGCGATTCGCCACGAATGGAGAGAAAGAAAATGTCCAACGGTCAAAACGGCGCCGAGCTGCGCCTCGTGACCCCGGGTATGGCTATTGGGCCATCTGCCGGGATGCGCGTAGGAAGTGGTGCACTCGCACAAAACGATACAATCATTGCTACCCGACTCGGGTGGGTAAAACAACTCAATAATACGGTCTCTGTTGATCCAATTAACAGTGCTTATATGCCACGTTCGGGCGATTTGATTGTCGCAACAGTGGCTGAAGTCCGTAACAATCTCTGGTTCATGAATGTCAATGGCCCATTCCAAGGTCTTTTGCCAATGTCATTGGCTCCATGGAAAGTCGAATTCGGTGCTGCACGTCAGCACATGGGTATTGGCGATGTCGTCTTGGCACGTGTCCAAGAAGTCGATGAATGCCACAATGTCGTCCTCACCATGAAAGGTGTTGGTCTACGTCGTCTCAACCAAGGCTCGGTTCACTCTGTCCCAATTACAAACATCGATCGCCTTCGTGGCGAAGGTAACGCAACCATTCAACGACTTCGTGAAGTTTGCGATTGTCGAATCATCGTTGGCGAAAACGGTAGAGTTTGGGTTGACGGCGATGCAGAAGGAATGGCTTGGGCTCGTCTAGCGCTCGATTTGGTTCAAACTTCTGGACACAAAAAAACATTCGAAGCAGAATTATCTGCTCTTGAAAACAATGCTCCAAAAAATGGTGATGCTTAATGGGTGGATAC